>Ga0209075_1002708_pt1 | contig 15425 bp, 9 predicted proteins | sample Stecom2011_FD_187523 | JGI IMG/M metagenome (GOLD analysis project Ga0209075, IMG submission 187523) | Agricultural soil microbial communities from Utah to study Nitrogen management - Steer compost 2011 (SPAdes) (version 2) | ecosystem: Environmental > Terrestrial > Soil > Agricultural land... | reverse complement strand
GCCGTACTTGGTATTTGTGCCTACGATCCCCGGGCCCATCGCCGCCACCACCAACCCAGCCCCGGCCGCGGCTTTGGCCGCCGCCAATGCGGAATAAAAATTAACTGTTTCCAGGTCTCCCCCAAACGCATGCCCGCAGGTGATAACGGTTTGCAGCAGCCCGCAGCTTTTTAATTCCCGGACCACACGGCTGAACTGTACCGGCAAAGCCGCCCCGTCGGTCATGATGTAAGCCGTCCGTTCCGAGCGTTGACGCCGGGAACGGTAGGCCAGAAGCGCCGGGGCAATCATACTGTGCAGACCGCCCACGATTACCGGTATGTTTTCCAAAGAGGAAAACTCCTTGATTTGCCGGTGATAAGGAGAACTCTCTTCTTCAGCCGCCTCAACCCTTATCTGCCAGGGAGTATACCTTAATTTCATGATATGTCCCTTACCGGAGAGCTTCCTTTCTTCCTTCTTCTCTATTCCCAGGACAAAATGGCGCCCGCCGGTTCCCAACTTGAGAACACAAGCCGTAGTATTGAGCAAAACCCGGTCGCCTTCCCGAATCCGGCCTGTTAAATCCGGATAATTTACCGCGCGGGCGGTTTCCCCTTCCACCTGCACCGTAACTTCCTGTAGTCCCGGCGCTTCTTGATTCACCTCCAAAACCAGCCCCCGTTTGACCAGGAACACGAGACAGCCTCCTTGAATCGAATACTTTATGAATAGTTTACCCGCTTACGTGCCTGTCAATAAACTCCGTACTCACGTAAGGTTTTTCCTATAGACACTGCTGAACCATACTACACCCGGCATGACATCCTATATTCAAGAGGCGTCATACCCTGGCTGTCTTTGAACACCTTGAAAAAATAGTTGTAATTGTTGAAGCCTACTTCCGTGACAATCTCCTTTATATTTTCATACCCGTTTTCCATCAATATTTTGGCGTATTCAATCCGGATTTTATTGAGATATTCATTAAAACCTTTTCCGCAGTCCTTTTTAAACTTCCTGCTCAAATAGGAGCTGTTTACTCCTATATAACCGGCGACATCGCTCAAGGAAATACTGTGTTTGTAATTCTTGTAAATATATTCTACCGCTTTGCCGGTAACCTCATCATAGACAGGATTAATATAAACTGCTCTTAAGAGACGAAACAATCGGCCGTATAGTAAAAACAACCAATCTTTAATTTCTTGTATGGTCCCGAATTTCTCCAATTGCCCGTAAGGATCCTCTCTTTGGGCATAAATCATGCTCAGATCAATGCCGGCATCCCCGGCAACCTTATGTATTATATTGATCAGGGCGACAAAAGTCATTTTTGCCCGGTTGATACTGGGCTGTTCTCTTTGCAGCTTAGCGAAGATGCTTTCCAGACAATTCTTGAATTGATCTTCTTTGAGAAATTTTAAATATTTCAAAATATTCTTCTCATCTTTTATTTCCAGCTTATAGTAGTATTCCTTAACCTTGTCAGCGGAAGCACTGCGAAATATCTTGTCTTTGCCCTCATAGAACCTTTTCTTTAAAAGCCCGGCGGCATTCTCGTAATACCTATTTATTTTCACAATATCGCGGCAAATTTCGCCAATACTGAAACAAGCCGTAATATTAAGATATCTTTTAATTGTACTTTTAATTCTGGTCACTGCCGTTAGTACCTGATTATAAATAAAATGCCCGCTTCGTAAATCGTCAAACGAAAAAATAATGACAAAATTCCCCGCTTCCAAAAACGAGATAACAGCTTTTCCCGTCTCCTTCAATATTTGTGTCGCCATGAGCACAAATGAATTCAACAAATTATGCAGTTCACCGGAGGAAAATTCTTCTTTAAGCAGAAGGTAATCATCAATTTCACCGGCCGCTACAACCAGATTCCTGGTCTCAATTTCCAGCCCCAGGTTTTTGATCTTCCTTTCCGCTTCACCCCTGTCACTTATTCCTTCTCTCACCAGTACATTAATAAAGCTTTGGCGTAAAAAATCTTTGCCGGTTTTAATCTGTTCTTCAGTTTTTTGCCTGCCGGCAGTTTCCCGCCCCTCACTTAAGATCTCTTCTTTAAGCGACTGTAAAAGCGCCAATAACAACTCGGAGGTGAGCTCGTGTTTAAGAATATAGTCGACAGCTCCCATTTTCAAACTCTTTTTTACATAGTCAAAGTCGTCATACCCGCTTAAAGCAATAACTTTAATATGCGGGTGATTCCGGTTTACATGTTCAATTACCTCCACCCCGTCCATACCGGGCATGCTCATGTCGGTGATGATAATATCCGGAATCACTTTTTTAATCACCGCCGCCGCCTCTGTACCTGTTACCGCCTCATTGTGCAGAAGAAAGCCTTCCTTTTCCCAGTTAATTATCTTTTTCAGCTGGGTGTGAACAAAAGCATCGTCATCAACAACCAACACTTTAAGCATATTTCCACCCCCTACTTAGAAAGTACATCTCGTCGCCAGTCGCTCGTATGAACGATATCTCGTCGCTCGATACTCGTCACTAGTCGCTCGTATGCCTGCCTATTCTCAAGATCCGGCGCTTTTACCCCAGTGCGCCGGGGAGCATCCTTGCCGGACTACTTAATAACCGGCAAGATAATCTCCACACGGGTGAAATGATTGGGACGGCTCTCGATCCGTACACCGTATTCATCCCCAAAATAAATTCGTATCCTTTCCCGGACGTTTTTAATCCCCATACCGCAAAAATGTTCCCGCTCGACAATTTTATCATTTAAAACTCTTTTTATGGTATCATCAGTCATGCCTACCCCGTCATCTGTAACAACAAATATCATCTTTTCTTCATAAAGAAAACCCTTAATCTCAATAAAACCCTGTCCTTTTTTGGGGGCAATGCCGTGTATAACGGCATTTTCCACCACGGGTTGAAGCAGAAACTTCGGCAGCTTGTTTTCAAGGATTTCTTCTTCAATCTCCAAATCAACATGAAATTTGTTATAATACCGGAACTCCTGTATATTCAGGTAATTCTTTATATACTCCATTTCCCTGCTGACGGTGATAAACTCTTCATCCTTACCCATACTCGCGTGTAACAGTTTAATCAGGGAAGTCAATAAAGATTCCAGGTTTTTGACTCTTTGCACATTCGCCATGTTCTTTGCCGTGTTAAGTATGTTCGACAGAAAGTGCGGGTTTATTTGGGCCTGAAGAACTTTGATCTCCGCCTTTCTTTTCTGAATTTCCTTCTCTTTGATGTCGGCAAGCAGTCCTTTAAGGTCTTTCACCATATCATTGAAATTCCGTGTTACTTCGCCAATTTCATCCCTGCTGTTATCCGTTACGGCCGGGGAAAGCCGGCCGTTTTTCACTGAATTCATGGCGTTAATCAACTTATCCAGCGGTATGGAGATACTCTTGGTGAACAGAAAAGACAGGCCGACGGCCAGCAAGAAACATATTCCTCCGAGCAACATAATATGTTTTTTAATTCTTTGCGATTCCAGGTTCAGGTAAGAATAGGGGATCGTGCTTATTACGTGCCACTGCGCGCACTCAATCTTCGCCGTGGCGACCAAATGGGGAATACCGTCAATATCCAGATTAAAAACAGTATTCCCCTTTTCTTCATTTTCCATTATTTGCTCTACTAAAGACCTTTCCTTATATTCCTTTTTAAAAGGAACCGTTTCTGTTCTGGTGGAGACCACAACACCCTGTCCGTCAATGATGAACACCTCGGCGCCCGGCCCGATATCAATATCTTTATAAATATCGGAAAAAAAACTCTCATTAAGCCGGATAATTATCACTCCGATATTTTCCCCCTCGTACAGGCTTCTTATAGCCCTTCCCACGAGAATCCCATATTTATCCCTTTTATGCAACAAAGCAGCGCGTTCTACGAGGATGTGTTCATCCTGCTCGTCCATGCCTCTCCACAGAGGTATCCCGTTCCCCTTTCGTATATCGGGCAAAAAGCTGTCCAGGTAGTCCTCTTTGATTCTCAACTCAAAGTTCCTGTCACCATAGGCAACAATTTTTCTATTGTTGTTCGTGTACAAAAGCACATCAGAGACATCATGTAATAAAATATATTTTTTGACAATCATATTATGCATGTCATACTCACTGTTAAATATCTCCCATTCGCTCAAGACCTCGAATTTGAGTAAAGTATCCTGCACCAGATCGGAAAACCCGATTTCAATGGTATTGTATTCGAGTTTGTTCATCTCACTTTCTATGTTCCGGGCCAGCTGTGTAACCACCTGCACGGCATAGGTCTCAATTTTATCTTGTATGGCGCGGCTTGATTCCCGATGGGAAAAAAAACCAAGAGTAATAATGGGCAAAAGGGACAACAACATAAACAACCCTATAAGCCGGTACGGAATTCTAATCTTTCTGATCAGAGTCAAAACCCGTAAACTTTTTTCCGGATTTTTTTTCATTTTCAACCTCGAAAAAACGGTTTAAGCCGAAACCATAAAAAGCTTCGGCTGTTTAAGTCTCCAGGCAACAGGCAACCTGCCCCACACCTTTACGGGTTACGAACATTGTTTCCGTTTCAGCAAGGCCTTGAGGTATGGCAGGTTAACCAATTGGGCCGGACAGGTTATTTTTACTCTATTTGTCTTATTCAACAGGCGTACCGAATATTCCTCCTTAAACCGGCGTAACAGACAAAAAATACCGGTCTTTTCTATCCCTTTATTCCGCCGATCGTCAATCCGGAGATAAATGCTCTCTGGTTAAATAAAAACACAATCAAAATCGGAATCACGGACATAACTGCTCCGGACATCAGCATATCGTAATTGTGCCCGTAAGGAGTAATCAGGGAGGCCAGTCCGATAGGGATTGTTAAGTTTTCGTTGGAACGCAGGACAATAAGGGGCCAAACAAAATTGTTCCAGCTGAACATGGCCTGCAAAATTATCATGGCGCCAAAAGCCGGCAGCATCAGGGGCATCATTATTTTAAAAAATATACCAAATTCGGAACAACCGTCAATCCTTCCGGCATCAAGCAAATCTTTGGAAAGTCCCTGGGCGTACTGGCGAAAGAAAAATACCGCAAAAGCCGGTACGGCAAAAGGCAAAATCACCCCGGCATAGGTGTTAATTATCCGCAGAGAAACCGTGAGCTTATAAAGGGGAAGAATTAATATTTCGAGCGGCACCATCATTACCACCAGCACAGTAAGAAAAATCAAGTTTCTTCCTTTAAACCTATACATGGCCAATCCGTAGCCGACCATGGCGCTTAAGAAAACGGAAAGCACTGTCTGGAGCGTTGTGATGAGAATACTATTCTTAAACCAGTGTAAATAGATCCCATTCCTTTCAGTCCAAAGCAACGCGTAATTCTTGAGCGTCATGACATCCAGATCAAAATGCAGATTAATCCCGTACCTGACAATCTCTGATCCGGGTTTAAAGGAGGAAATCAGCAGGAATAAAAAGGGGATAAGGGCGAAAATGGTAAAGAGAGTTAAAATCACAAAGGAAATGACTACCGCTTTATTGATTTTCCTTTTTTTCTCCACCCTGCTACGACGTAAAGTGGTGCTTTTCATTCTCATTTTCTAGTCACTCTCCTTCCGGAAGGTTCCAAAAAATGCCAGATGAATTACGTTTACCAGCATAACAATTATCAACAAAGTAAGGCCTACAGCCGATGCATATCCCATCTGAAAATAATTGAATGCTGTCTGGTAAATATAGGAAACGATGGTCATGCCAATGCCGCCGGGAGTCTGGGTCTGCCAATACGCATAACTTTCGGCGAACATGGCAAAGCCGCCGTAAACGCTGATGATCAAGACATATAATATTACCGGTTTCAGACACGGGACCGTAATCCTGAAAAACTTATTCACCACATTCGCACCATCAATATCCGCTGCTTCATATATTTCGTTTGGTATATTTTGTAACCCGGATAAGAAATAAACTATATTAACGCCAAGCCAACGCCAGGTGCAAAGAATAACCAAGGCAAACATGGCGGTTGAACTCTGTTGTAACCAGACAACAGGTTCCAACCCAAAAAGGCCGATAATGCTGTTAACCAAGGTGGTTTCCTGTTCGCCGAAAGAATAACGGAAGAATATGCCGGCAACAATAACTGAAGTAAGGGCAGGAACAAACAATGCCGACTTGAAAAAATTCTTCCATGGTGTGGTTCTGCTGTTGAGAATTGCCGCCAGCAGAAGTGGCGCCGGAATAAGAACCAGAATTGTCCAAAAAGTATAACTGGTACTGGTTTTGAGCGCGCCGAAATAATGGGGATTAATCAGCCTCTTATAATTATCAAGCCCAATATACTCCACATCATCAAACCCGTATATTTCTTGCAGACTCATGTTAATTGTTGATAAAATAGGGTAAAGAAAAAACAAGAGAAACACAATGATAAAAGGCATCACGAACAAATACGGGGCCAATTTTTGCGAATTCCAATGTTTTTTTATATGGATCACTTCTTTCAACCCGCCTTCTTCTTTGTATAGAGGCGCAAAGATTCAACCGTTGAATGGTTGAATCTTTGCGCCGGCCAAACCGGTAACCTCCGTCAGGATAACGGCCTAGCTTTTCCTTAATTCTTCGGCTGCTTCTTTTAACGCCTCTTCCGGGGTTAAGCTCAACTCTCTTATGGCTTTAAAGGAAACATTTCTTTTGAGCAGGTCTACGGCAAGGGGGAATTTCTCCGTAATAATCGGCGCGTTAATTTCATCTTTAATCTCTAATAATATGTCAAAAATCTCTGTTCCAAAGTAATCGGTGAATTCGTTCTCCGCCGACATCTCAGGGGCATCCCAAACATCCCACCGGATCGGGTCAAAGCCCAGAATAGACCAGGTGTCTATAGCACCTTCTCTGGACAGCTTGGCCTCGGCCAGGAATTCAACTGCCAGGTCTTGATTCCTACTCTGTACTGTTACAGCCGTGCCTGTACCGCCCATACCCGCCGACCTGATTCCACCTTTCTCCCAGGCCGGACAGGGCCGGATAAGTATTTTTCCTTTCAAATCCGGCATATACTCCACAAAACGTCCCATATACCACATGGGCATCATTAATGAGGCGGCGCCGCCCCCGTTCATGAAAGCCCAGTATTCTTCGGAATGGTGAAAGCCGCCGGGAGCCGGTACCGCTACTTCGTCTTTATGCACCATATCTTTTAAGAAAGTGAGAATTGCGACGTTCTCCGGATTATCAAGGATAATACTCCCGTCCTCGGCAAAGATATCCGAACCATACTGGATCATTAAGGGATAAAGAGACCAGTGCTCTGTAATTTCCACAGTAGCCATGGGTTTGCCGGTAGCCGCCACAACCTTTTTCCCCGCTTCAACATAATCATCCCAGGTCTCGATGGCATCAACGTCAACCCCGGCTTGGTCCAGGTATTCCTGGTTATAGTACATTACGAGCGCCCCGACATGATAATCAATCCCGTAATAATTCCCGTCCTTGCCGTAAATGCTGAACCGGGCCTCAACGCATTTGTCAAGCACCGGTTCCACCACACTGTTCAGGGCAACCAATCCCGGCCTTCTGCCCCGGATATAATTGGGAAATTTGCTTATTTCGATATCGACTAAATCAGGAGCGCCTACTCCGGACTGCAGGGAAATAAGTAACTTGTTGTGCATCTCATCATAGGGTAATACATCGGTTTGCAGCTCAACCGGCCTGTCAGGATTTTTTTTGTTCCACCTTTCCACAGCTTTCTCCAGATGGGCCTCGTGAAACTGCTGGTACGTCCAGAAAGTAAGGGTTGTTTTTTCCGCCCCGGCCACAGGATAAATCATGGCCGCCAGGAAAACAAGAACCAACATTGAAACAACAGTTTTTTTCACGTTTTCTCCTCCTTGTTTAATATTTTGTTAAGACAATTTAATTATAACTCACTAAACAACCACCGGCACTCCAATTTTTTTACCTTTTACTATAAGATTTTTAAAAAAGTTCACATTAAAACGAGAAAGCGCTGCTCTCTCGTTTTAATTTTCGTTTCTAACCGATTCAGCTGTTCTTTCATAATAGTCAATGCAAAGGCGGCGGACTTTCACCGATTAGATTGCGCCCATGCTGGGCGCACCGAAAAAAAAACGAGAGAGCGCTGCTCTCTCGTTTTGATGCAAACACTGTTTGGTTGTTACTACCGGGGCTTACTGATCTGAGCCTGCGCCGCCGCCAGGCGGGCAATAGGCACCCGGAAGGGGGAACAGGATACATAATCCATGCCCACTTCATGACAGAATTTTACCGATTCGGGATCACCGCCGTGCTCGCCGCAAATTCCGATTTTCAGATCCGCTTTCGTGGCACGCCCTTTTTCCACACCGATTTTAACCAGAACGCCCACTCCGTCTTTATCCAAAGACTGGAAGACATCAAAAGCCAAGATCTTCTTCTCCACATACACAGGGAGGAACCTTCCGGCGTCATCCCGGCTGTACCCGAAAGTCATCTGTGTAAGGTCGTTGGTGCCGAAGGAAAAGAACTCCGCGTCCTGCGCAATCTCATCCGCGATCAACGCCGCCCGCGGAACCTCGATCATAGTGCCGATCATGTACTCCAGTTTCACTCCATAACGTTCCATCACCTGTTCCGCTACTTTAATCGAGTACTCCTTAATCATCTTCATTTCTCCCGTTGTTCCAACCAGCGGGATCATGACCTCAGGAACGATTTTTGCACCTTTTTTCGTCAACTCGCAGGCCGCTTCAAAAATCGCCTGGACCTGCATTTCAAAGATCTCCGGATAAACCACACCCAGGCGGCAACCACGGAAACCGAGCATGGGGTTGAACTCCGCCAGCGCTTCCACTTTGGCCGCCAAATCACCGGGGTCAACTCCCATTTCCGCGGCGATTTCTTTCTGTGATTTGGCGTCGTGCGGCAAAAACTCGTGCAACGGCGGATCCAAAAGCCTGATCGTTACCGGCAACTCTTTCATAGCCGCAAAAATACCGGTAAAATCGGCTTTTTGGTACGGAAGCAGTTGGGCCAAAGCCTTCCTTCTTTCCTCCTCTTTGTCGGCGAGGATCATTTCCCGCACGTACTTTATCCGCTCTTTTTCCGGACCGAAGAACATATGCTCCGTCCGGCAAAGACCGATCCCTTCGGCGCCGAATTCCCGGGCTACACCGGCGTCGTGAGGAGTATCGGCATTCGTCCGGACTTTAAGATCCCGGTATTTATCCGCCCATGACATCAATGTGCTGAAGTTTCCGGTGATTTCCGGTTCCACCAGTTCCACCTGGCCCAGGATTACTTCACCGGTCGTCCCGTTCAGGGTCAGCCAGTCTCCTTCTTTCACCACTTTGTCCTTAATGGTCAGGGTCTTATCGTTGGCTTTTACCACAGCATCGCCACAACCGGCCACACAACATTTTCCCATCCCGCGGGCGACCACCGCTGCGTGCGAAGTCATCCCCCCGCGCGAAGTCAGGATTCCGGCGGCCGAATGCATACCGCCTATATCATCCGGGCTGGTCTCCGTACGGACCAAAATCACTTTTTCGCCGCGGGACGCCCATTCTTCAGCCGCCGCGGCCGTGAAAACCACCCGTCCCACAGCGGCGCCGGGAGAAGCCGGCAGGCCCTGGGCAACGGCGGTAACTTTGGCTTTGGGATCGATCATGGGGTGTAAAAGTTGGTCCAGTTGTTCCGGCTCCACTCTGACTACGGCAGTCTTATCATCAATCAAACCTTGATTCACCATTTCCACGGCGATCCGCACTGCCGCCGCTCCGGTTCTCTTCCCGGTACGGGTTTGCAGCATATAGAGGTTGTTTTCCTGTATCGTAAACTCAACATCCTGCATATCCCGGTAGTGGCTTTCCAAGCGTTCTCTGATTTCCAACAACTGCCGGTAAACCTCGGGCATATATTCCTCAAGAGAAGGGTATTTTCCTTTTCTTTCCGCCTCAGGAATCCTGTTGCTTGCCGCCCATTCTCTGGAAGCTTCCAAGCTAATCTGCTGCGGAGTCCGGATTCCGGCCACCACATCTTCACCCTGGGCATTGATGAGAAACTCACCATAAAATTTATTTTCACCGGTAGAGGGGTTTCTGGTAAAAGCCACACCCGTGGCGGAACTTTCCCCCATGTTTCCGTAAACCATGGACTGCACGTTCACAGCAGTTCCCCAGTGCCCGGGGATCTTATTTAACCGGCGGTATGTAATAGCCCGCGGGTTCATCCAAGAAGAGAAAACAGCGTTTATTGCGCCCTTTAGTTGCTCCCAAGGATCGTTGGGAAATTCGCGGTCCAATTTCGCTTTGACCAACTTCTTGTACTCGTCAACCATAACTTTCCAGTCTTCAGCCGTCAAATCAGTATCCAATTTGTATCCTTTTTCTTTTTTCTTCTCGTCCAGCAATTCCTCAAAATTCTCGTATTCCAAACCAAAAACCACATTGCAGTACATCTGGATAAACCGGCGGTAACTGTCGTAGGCAAATCTTTCGTTACCGGATTTTTTGACCAAACCTTGAATAGTAGTGTCATTAAGCCCCAGGTTCAAGACAGTGTCCATCATACCGGGCATGGAAATTCTGGCGCCCGAACGCACGGAAACCAACAAAGGGTTTTCCGGATCCCCGAATTTGGCGCCCATAACCTCCTCCATCTTCTGGAGGTTGCTCTTTATTTCTTCCTCCAGTCCGGCCGGCCACGCCTCGTTGTTTTCATAATATGAGGTGCAAACTTCGGTGGTAATGGTAAACCCGGCCGGAACCGGTATGCCGAGATTGGTCATCTCAGCCAGGTTGGCGCCTTTACCTCCCAATAAATTTTTCATTTCTGTGGTACCATCCGCCTTTCCGGCGCCGAAAAAATAAACTTGTTTAGTCGCCATAAATCATCCTCCTTCTCTCAGTATATATTTTGTTCATTGTCAACAAACGTTATTAAAGCGGGTACTTCCCGCTTTAAGACAACCCTAATAATAATTCGTTATTATCCCCGTTTCTCCTGCCTTTTATATAAATTTTTCCTATTCATAACATTAATTCTACATTCACCTATACATTCGCCCAACGATAAGAACGGCTGTCATCTTTGCGGTTTTCTTAAGTTACCGTTCTCAGCCGCGGCCACTGTATTCTTCATCAACATGGCGATGGTCATCGGTCCCACACCGCCGGGAACCGGAGTTATGGCTCCGGCTTTTTGGACGGCGGAAACGAAATCCACGTCCCCGACCAATTTCCCTTGCTCATTCTTATTGATTCCCACATCTATAACGACCGCTCCCGTTTTAATCATTCCGCCGTGAACCAGGCCCGGCCGGCCGGCAGCCGCCACCAGGATATCCGCTCTCCGGCAGACTTCATCCAGGTTCCGGGTTCGTGAGTGACAGACCGTTACTGTACCGTGTTCCTGTAACAACAGCAGGCAAAGCGGTTTTCCCACTATGTTGCTTCTTCCCACCACTACGCATTCTTTACCGGTAATATCCACGCCGGTTTCCCGGACAAGTTCCAACACTCCCGCGGGAGTACAAGGGATTACCGCCGGCCTGCCGGCTGTTAACAGGCCAAGATTTTTAGGATGAAAACCGTCCACATCCTTCGCCGGGGCAACAGCATTGAGTACCGCCGCAGAATCAAGATGAGCGGGAAGGGGCAGCTGCACTAAAACGCCACTCACTTCCGGATCGGCGTTCAATTTCTTTACCAGTTCGGCCAGGTCTTCCTGAGCTACATCTTCCGGTAATTGATATTTCCAGGATTTTATCCCTAATTCTGCACAAACGCGCTGCTTATTCCGGACATAAATTTTGGAAGCCTGGTCATCACCGGCTAAAATTACGGCCAGGCCGGGGAAGATCCCGGCTGTTTTAAGCCGTTCAACCTTTTTCTTTAGTTCTTCCCTAATCCTTGCGGCCAAGGCTTTACCGTCTATTATTTTTGCCGTCATAGATAATACTCCTCCTTAAGTACATGATTCTTCTTTTCTCAAAACCGGAAAACTTATCGTCTCTTCATACTAAAACAATCCCTGTACAGTTCCGTCAGGTGACAGATCCATTTTTTCGGCAGCCGGAACACGCGGCAACCCCGGCATGGTTAAAACATTGCCGGCAAAAACCACCACAAACCGGGCGCCTGCCGCAACTTTAAAATCTCTTACCGTCAAGTTCCACCGGCGTGGAAAGCCTTTTAACCGGGGATTGTCCGATAAAGACATCTGGGTTTTGGCGATACAAACCGGCAGCCGGCCAAAACCAAGGTCATTTAATTGTGACAAAGATTTTTTCGCTTCTTTTGTATAACAAACACCTTCCGCTCCGTAAATTCCGGTTGCCACCAGGTTGATCTTTTCTTTCAACGAAAGGCTCGGCGCATGATACAAAGGAGTGAATTTACTCTGTTTTCCGTCACACAATTGAAGTACTTTTTCCGCCAGGCCGCTTCCCCCTCTTCCGCCTTGCGCCACTACGTCTGAAAGCTCGGCGGGGACTTTCTCTTGCCGGCAGTATTCCAACACCACATCAAGCTCTGCCTGGGTATCCGCGGGAAACTTATTCACCGCCGCCACCACCGGCAGGTTAAATATATCTCTCAGGTTGGCCAGGTGTTTTTTTAAGTTGGGCAGACCTTTTTCCACCGCCTTCACATCCTCTTTCTCCAGTTCATGGTAGGGAACCCCGCCGTGACTTTTCAACGCCCGGATCGAAACAACCAGCACCGCCGCTGCCGGTTTAATTCCGCTTTGCGGCGCCACAATATCAAAAAACTTTTCCGCACCTAAATCCGACCCAAACCCGCCCTCGGTAACTACATAATCAGCCAGTTTCAACGCCAGGCGGGTGGCAATAATACTGTTGTTGCCGTGGGCAATATTGGCAAAAGGCCCGCCGTGAATAAAAGCCGGCTGTCCCTCCATGGTTTGGACCAAATTGGGTTTTATAGCCTCTTTAAGCAAAATTGATACCGGTCCCACCGCCTTAAGATCCCGGGCAAAGACCGGTTGCCCTTTACGGGTGAAAGCCACCAAAATCGAGGCAAGCCGTTCTTTTAAGTCTTCAATTCTCTCACTGAGACAAAGTATGGCCATTATCTCCGAGGCAACCGTGATATCAAAACCGCTCTCCCGTAAGACCCCATTGGCTTTTTCCCCCAGGCCGACAACTATGTTACGCAGTTCCCGGTCGGAAATATCCATCACCCGTCGCCAGAGTACTTGTTTGGCGGCAATCCCCAATTCATTTCCATGGTAAATATGGTTGTCCAACATAGCCGCCAGTAAGTTATGCCCGGCGGTAACTGCATGTATATCCCCGTTAAAATGTAAATTGATGTCCTCCATTGGTAATACTTGCGCATAACCGCCCCCGGCGGCGCCCCCCTTAACACCAAAAACAGGACCCAATGAAGGTTCACGCAAGGTTAAAATGACCTTCCGGCCCAAACTGCCGAGGGCCTGAGTCAACCCTACCGCAGTGCATGTTTTACCTTCTCCCGCCGGCGTAGGGGTTATAGCGGTTACATAAATTAACTTCCCGTCGGGAACACCGGCCCGGCTTTTGAGTGCTTCCAATCCAACTTTGGCTTTGTAACGACCGTATAGTTCGTATTCCTCTTCCTCCAGGCCGGCCCGGGCCGCTACTTCTGACATAGGGAGTAACCGGGCTTTTCGTGCGATTTCGATGTCTGACAGCATGATGTCACTCTCCTTAAATCAAGTGTCAATCTTATTTAATAATTAACACCGGTTACACCGGCCACCGGTTTTCCCCACAACCGCTCAATTACCGGGCCGACCGTCACAGGATCCCCACTGGTGAAAAACCACTCTTTCCCTCCTTCTGGTCGCCGGGAAAAAAGTGTTCTTTCTTTCAATACTCTCATTGTCTGCCGCGCTACAGGTTTTCCGGTATCCAAAACCATTATTCCCGGATGAAGCATCTTCTCCACCTGCGGACGAAGAAAGGGGTAGTGTGTGCAGCCCAGGACAATGACGTCCACATCATGAGCGAGCAAAGGCGCCAGGTACTTTTTTAGCAGGTTTTCCGTTTCAATCCCTGCGGTCTTTCCGGTTTCCACGGCCTCTACCAACCCGGGACAAGGTTGGGTAACCACGGTAAGTCCGCCGGCAAATTTCTCTACCAGTGAAGAAAACCTGTCCCCGGAAAGAGTCAATACTGTGGCTAAAACACCGACTTTTTGTTTTTTTGTGTATAAGGCAGCCTGTTTGACCGCAGGCTCCACTCCGACGAAAGGAATCTCCGGAAAAAGCCTCCTTAATTCCGGCAAAGCAGCTCCGGAAGCAGTGTTACAAGCCACAACAATTAACTTGCACCCACGGGAAAGAAGATCCTTCACAATAGTCACGGAACGCTCCCTGATAAAATCCGGTGTTTTTTCTCCATATGGACAATAGCGGGAATCAGCAAAATAAAAAAGGTCTTCTTCGGGTAAGAGTTTTCTAATTTCTTTCATAACGGATAAACCGCCCACACCGGAATCAAATAAACCGATACTTTTCTCCGCGCTCACCACGTTCACCTTCTACTTTTATCATCTCTATCCACTGGTGATATATTGAATCATGTTGTGCCTGCATAGTTGAAAGTATGCCGGTTTTATCCTCAATCTATACTATTTTACCAAATGACACTAATAAATACCACTATTTCTACCCGACTTTCATCCTTACCTGACTTTTTAACCTTTTATTCTTCATCGAATATATAAAAAAAAACAGGGAGAATCCTCCCCAAATGAAGACGGCATTATGAACCGCGAACAAATATTAGCCGTACAAAAAAAGCCCCAACAGACCTTTTTCGATTCACCACCCAAGCTCTTTACCGCCTTTAAAACTTCTTGTCTCTGTCTTCTCCGCCGGGCGTCTTTCCTTTTTCCTCACCGGCATACCTGCGCCTGACTTACCCCCTTTTTGTGCTCCGGTTCACACAGGATCTACAATTTGCGAAAATATTCAGCGCGCCGTTAAAGACCGGTTTTAAAAGGAAAAAGAACCCATCCCGACCAAGAAAACAGTACTTTAATGAGTTTTCAAGCCGGTACCGCCTGCATAGTTTCTCTTAGGATCCATTGGGACTTCTTAGCTAAATATACCATAAAAATAATATTTTGTCAAGAATTCTTTAAGATTTCTGTCTTCTTTTTGCCTCTTTATCAACTACGCCGGGAAATACCGGAGCGGCCGTTATAACATCCACTACCGCCGGTAGGCCACAATTCATTGCTTCCGGTAAAATTTCCGCCAATTTACCGGCATTTTCAACCCTGTAGCCCATACCTCCGCATATCCCGGCAAATTTGGCGAAATCCGGATTGGTAAGCGCAGTGGTTTCATAGTTCATCTGCTGCAACTGCATTTTATCCTTTTCCATCGCCAAATAACCGTTGTTAACCACCACAATTGTTACGGGCAACCGGTAACGAACCGCTGTAGAAAATTCCGCCATACT
>Ga0209075_1002706_pt1 | contig 15432 bp, 14 predicted proteins | sample Stecom2011_FD_187523 | JGI IMG/M metagenome (GOLD analysis project Ga0209075, IMG submission 187523) | Agricultural soil microbial communities from Utah to study Nitrogen management - Steer compost 2011 (SPAdes) (version 2) | ecosystem: Environmental > Terrestrial > Soil > Agricultural land... | reverse complement strand
TGCACATAACACGCAAGCACGCATCCAGCAATCTCGAGTTATCAGACTATCTGTTCACTCACCTGCAGCAGCTTCATCGAGTTGGTGCCCCCACGGGAGTTGTACACGTCGCCCTTGGTGATGATCACCCAGTCTCCCGGCTTGACGTGGCCCCGCTGCAGAAGCGCTTCTACGGCACGCTGGTTGACGTCGCTCGAGGGCAGGTGGGCGGGGTTGAACTCGATGCTGTGCACGCCGCGCATCAGTGATACCCGGCCGAGTGTCTGCCGGTTGGGCGACAGGGCGAAGATCGGCAGGTGCGAGCGGATGCGCGACATGATCAGCGGGGTGTAACCGCTTTCGGTCAGGGAGATCACCGCCGTTACCCCGGGGAAGTGGTTCGCCGCGTACATCGCCGACAGCGCTATGGTCTCGTCGCAGCGCTCGAAGGACATGTGCAGACGGTGACCGGAGCGCTGGCTGGTCGGGTGCTTTTCCGCGCCCAGACATACCCGGTGCATGGCGGCCACCGCTTCCACCGGGAAGTCCCCGGCGGCCGTTTCACCGGACAGCATCACTGCGTCGGTATTATCCAGCGCCGCGTTGGCGACGTCGGAGACCTCGGCACGGGTCGGCAGCGGACTGTTGATCATCGACTCCATCATCTGGGTGGCGGTGATCACCGTCTTGTTCTTGCGCCGGGCGTGGGCAATGATGGTTTTCTGGATGCCGACCAGCTCCGCATCACCAATCTCCACACCCAGATCGCCGCGGGCGACCATGACGGCATCGCTGGCATCGATCAGGCCATCGAGAGCCGCTTCATCGGCCACGGCCTCGGCGCGTTCGATCTTGGCCACCAGCCAGGCCTGGGACTCGGCGTCGCGCAGCAGCTTGCGCGCCAGGTCCATATCCCGGGCATCCCGGGGGAAGGACACCGCCACGTATTCCATCTCCAGCTCGGCGGCCAGCACTATGTCGGCACGATCCTTGTCGGTCAGCGCTGAGGCGGAGAGACCGCCGCCACGGCGGTTGATACCCTTGTGGTTGGACAGGTAGCCGCCGGCGGTAACGGTGCAGATGGCCTCGCCCCGGGCGATGGCGTCGATCACCAGCACGATGCGGCCGTCATCGAGCAGCAGCTCGTCCCCCGGGCGGCAGTCGGTCACCAGGGCAGGGTAGTCGATGCCGACCACTTCCTGGGTGCCTTCATCCAGCGGGTGGGTGGTGGAGAGGCGGAAGCGGTCGCCGACCTCGAGATGGATCTTGCCTTCCTTGAAGCGGGCGATGCGGATCTTGGGTCCCTGCAGGTCGCCCAGCAGTGCCACGTGCACGCCCAGATTGGCGGCAATCTCCCTTACCAGGCGCGCTCGCTCCCGATGCTCGTCATGGGTGCCGTGGGAGAAATTGAGCCGGGCTACGTTCATGCCTGCCCGGATCAGGGCCTCGATGCGTTCCGCTGAGCTGCTGGCGGGGCCGAGGGTGGCGACGATCTTGGTACGACGCAGGGTCATCTTGGTTTTCCCTTCAGTGATATATCAATGGCTTACAATAGATGATATCCGTTGTTGATGACAGGCGGGAGACCGCCGGGTCAGTATCTGGTTTTCAGGAGGAGGCTTATGCACCCCCGGGTGATAGAGGTAACCGAGCGGCTGCGCCAGCGCAGCAGCAGGTCCCGTGCGGCCTATCTGCAGCAGATGGACGAGGCTGCCGCGCTGCCGCGGGGGCGCCGGGCGCTGTCCTGCAGCAATTTCGCCCACGGCATGGCCGCCTGTCCGGCGGAGGACAAGCAGCGCCTGCGCCTGCCGGATGAGGTCAACATCGGCATCGTCACTGCCTATAACGACATGCTCTCGGCCCATCAGCCCTATGAAAGCTACCCCGAGCAGATCCGCGGCATATTGCGACGTATGGGGGCGACCGGCCAGGTGGCCGGCGGGGTGCCGGCGATGTGCGACGGGATCACCCAGGGCGAGCCGGGGATGGAGCTGTCGCTGGTCAGTCGGGATGTCATCGCGATGGCCACCGCCGTGGCCCTGTCGCACAACATGTATGACGCTGCGCTGTGCCTGGGGATCTGCGACAAGATTGTGCCGGGGCTGCTGATGGGCGCGCTGCGCTTCGGCCATCTGCCGGTGCTGTTTGTCCCCGCCGGCCCCATGCCCTCCGGGTTGCCTAATGACCGCAAGGCGCAGGTCCGCCAGCGTTATGCCGAGGGACTGGCCAGCCGGGAAGAGCTGCTGGAGGCCGAAAGCCAGGCCTACCACGCGCCGGGCACCTGTACCTTCTACGGCACTGCCAACACCAACCAGCTGCTGCTGGAGGCCATGGGGCTGCAGTTGCCGGGGGCTTCCTTCGTCAATCCCGGCACTCCCCTGCGCGAGGCGCTGACGGTGGCGGTAACCGAACAGGCTGCGCGGCTGGCGCGCACCGGGCAGGGCAGCCTGGCCCGTATCGTCGATGAGCGTGCGCTGGTCAATGCGCTGGTCATGCTGCTGGCCACCGGCGGCTCCACCAACCTGACCCTGCATCTGATCGCCATCGGGCAATGTGCCGGTCTGCAGCTGAACTGGGATGACATGGGCCTGCTGTCGGAAGTGGTGCCTACCCTGGCGCGTATCTATCCCAATGGCCAGGCGGACGTGAATCATTTTCAGGCCGCCGGCGGCAGCGCCTGGCTGTTCGCCCAGCTGCTGGAGGCCGGTCTGCTGCACAGCGAGGTCGAGACCGTAGCCGGTCCGGGACTGGAGCGCTATGCACGAGAACCCGCGTTGCAGCAGGGGCAGCTGCACTGGCGCGATGGCCCGGCGGCGAGTCTGGACCGGACTGTGCTGCGCGGCTGGCGTGATCCGTTCCGGGCCGATGGCGGGCTCCGGGTGATCCGGGGCAACCTGGGGCGTGGGGTGATCAAGCTCTCGGCGGTGCAGCCGGAACACTGGCAGGTGACGGCGCCGTGCCGGATCTTCGACAGCCAGCAGGCCTTTGTTGCCGCCTTCGAGAACAACGAGTTCCGCCAGGATATGATCGCCGTGGTGCGTTTTCAGGGACCGGCGGCCAATGGCATGCCTGAGCTGCACAAGCTGACGCCCTATCTCGGTGTGCTGCAGGATCGCGGATTGCGGGTGGCGCTGGTTACCGACGGGCGCATGTCCGGGGCTTCGGGCAAGGTGCCGGCGGTCATCCACCTGACGCCGGAAGCCGAAGCCGGCGGCCCCCTGGCGCGGTTGCGCGACGGTGACGTACTGGCGCTGGATGCCGGTGCCGGCGTGCTGGATGTGCAGATGGACAGCGCCGAATGGGCGGCCCGCTCGCCGGTCCCGGCGGGGGATGGCGTGCGTCGCGGCTGGGGGCGTGAGCTGTTCGGCTTCGCCAGACGCCAGGTCAGCCCGGCAGAGCAGGGGGCGAGCTGCTTTACTGACAGTCTGATTCTGGCTGACGGAGGTGAGCTGTGATCGAACAGCTGTTGCAGGACCATGGGCTGGGCTGGTACCAGGCGGATAGCGCGCGGACTCAGGCAGTGATGGTGGCCGAGCGCATCGCCGGGCAGTTGCAGCAGGCCATCGAGGAGCGGGGCGAGGCCAGTCTGGCATTATCCGGCGGCCGGGGCCCCGAGTTGTTTCTGCGCCAGCTGGAACAGTCGGGTCTGGACTGGTCGAAGGTAACCATCATGCTGGTGGATGAACGCTGGGTACCGGCCGAGGATGAACAGAGCAACGCCGGCCTGTTGCTGCGCTGCATGCCGGGAGCCCTGCAGCAGGCTCGCTGGATCCCCATGTACCGTGGTGAAGGCCTGCAGGCGGATGCCGACACCATGGACCGCATGTTGCGCGCGCTGCTGCCGCTGGATGTACTGGTGCTGGGTATGGGCAAGGACGGCCATACCGCGTCGCTGTTCCCCTTCCTGCCCGAGCTGGCAGGGTATCTTGACCCGGCGCAGGAACGTCTCTGTGTGGCGGTGCCGCCGGAGGGTGGGCGTCTGCCGCGGCTGAGCATGACCGCACGGGCCATCGACAGCGCCGGAACCCGGTTGCTGGTGCTCGCGGGAGAGGAAAAGCGGCGGGCCCTGGTCAGCGCCTGGCAGGAGCAGGCCCCCCTGCGGATGCCGATCAAGGCCTTTCTCAAACCGCCCATGGATATCTACTACAGCCCCGACGGGGCTCTGGAAAACTGATGAGACTGTTGGAAAACAGCAGGGTCCTGGACGACATCCTTGCCGGCCAGCCGATACTGCCGGTGCTGAGCATTACCAGGGAAAGCGACATCCTGCCCATGGCCGACGCCCTGGCCGCCGCTGGCATCACCAATCTGGAGGTCACCCTGCGTACCCCCCTCGGGCTGGGCGCCATTCGTCTGCTGGCCAGCGAACGCCCTCAGCTGTGCGTGGGGGCCGGCACCGTACTGGATGCCAGGCAGTTCCAGTCGGTGCTGGATGCCGGGGCGAGGTTCATCGTCACCCCCGGGACCACGGATGAGCTGCTGGCGCTGGGGCTGGACAGTCCGGTACCGCTGTTGCCGGGGGTCGCCACCGCTTCGGAGATCATGCGCGGTTACCGTCTGGGCTATCGCTGCTTCAAGCTGTTCCCGGCGGAGATCTGTGGCGGCGTAAAACTGCTGAAGGCCCTGGCCGGCCCCTTCCATGATGTTCGCTTCTGTCCCACCGGCGGCATAGGCCCGGAGCGCCTGCCGGACTATCTGGCCCTGGACAATGTGGTTGCCGTCGGTGGCAGCTGGATGGCGCCCCGGGACCTGATCGAGTCTGGTGACTGGCAGGCCATCACCCGACTGTGTCGGCAGGTTCCCCGGCGCAGGTGATCCCGGCCTCAGGCCGGGCGTGAGGGATCCTCGAAGCCGTCCGGCTTGATGATCAGCATGTCGCAGGGCACGTCCTCCAGCAGACGCTCGGCGGTGTGTCCGATCAGCGCACTTTCGATACGTGAGCGGGATATGGCGCCCATGACAAGCAGGTTCACTCCCTTATCGGCGGCAAATTGCGGAATCGCCTGCTCCGGGTAGCCTGTCAGCAGGTGCTGTTGCTCCTCGGACAGGGCGCTGGCGGCGGCGAAGGCGCTGAAGGCGTCGGCATGCTGGCGGCGCACATCGGCAGCATAACCGTCGTAGTCGGCGACCAGACCGGTATCGAAGGCCAGGGTGTGCGGCAGCGGGTTGTAGCAGTGCACTGCGCTCAGCCGGGCAGCGACTTCAGCGGCGAGCTTGCGGGCGGTGTCGAGAATCTTGTGATCCAGCGCCGCCGGCTTGTCCGACTCATGCAGGGGGTCGACACTGGCGCAGATGTGCTGCAGCGGTGCATCGGGCTGCTTGACCAGCCAAAGGGGGACAGGGCAATAGCGGATCAGGAACCAGTCGCTGTTGCTCAGAACCAGACGCTTGAGCAGACTGTGACGCTGTCCGGTCTTGAGCACCGCATCCGGTTGCTGTTCATGCACGGCGCGCAGGATATGCCGTTCGAAGCGCTTGCCCCACACCGCGGTGGTATTGACGATATGGCCGCGGGCGCGCAGGGGGGCGGCGAGCCGGTCCAGATATTCCTCCCGGTGTCCGAGCAGCTTGTTGCGCGCCTCGGCCAGCAGGTCATTGCTGAACAGCAGCCCTCCCTCGAGTTCTGGAATATAGTCGCAGACAAACAAAGTGAAGCGTGCCTGCGGATAGTGGCCGGCCAGCTGCTCGGCCCGACGCATGCAGGGTTGCTCGTTTTCACTGGTTGGATCGATAACCACCATGATGTGCTGGATGTTCATGCCCGCTGCCCCTTGTTGGCCCACTAGTGATATTAGGACAGCCTAGGTCAATTGCCTCGGTACCGGCGCTGACCCAGATCAATAACCGGCAAGCTGCCGTCCATCTTCCGACCACCGTTTATTGGACTGGCACGGGCGGTGGGCTATCCTGATGCAGATGTTCAGGGAACGAGCCGCCAGCATGCAGTCACGCCCGACGCCGCGCCCCTGCCAATTCTGTGTGTCCATATTCTGCGGAGCAAGGGCTATGTCCGGGATGACCTTCCAGGGAACGGCGCAGGACGCCGTCAAGCGGCTGGAGCGCGGTATACCGCGGCATCAGTTGCATGCCTATCTGAACGTCTTCAACAGTTTCGACGGTCACTTCATGGGGACCATGGCCAACGTCTCCTGCAAGGGGTTCATGCTGATCAGCCCCTATCCGGTGATGCTGGACGAAGACTACGACATGCAGCTGCATCTGCCGGCGCTGGGCGGCGAGGGTGAGTTCGTGCTGCCGTTTCGCGCCAACAGCCGCTGGTGCCGACCGGATCTCACGCCGGGGCATTATGATGCCGGGTTCGCCCTGATCAGCGACCCGCAGGTGTTCGCCGGTCTGTCCATTGCACTGCAGCGCTATTTCACATTTACCCACCAACCGGATGCCTGAACGGCTTCGCTGAGGTACCCTGCCTTGCTTCACGGCAGCTCGGCAATCCCGCTTCTGCCACCGGAACGGGGAAACACCATGGGTAACAGTATTTTCTGGTATGACTTCGAGGCAACGGGCATCGATCCGCGCCGGGATCGACCGCTGCAGGTAGCAGGGGTGCGAACCAACGAGCAGCTGGAAGAGATAGACGAGCCGCTGTGTATCGATTGCCGTCTTGCTGAAGATGTTCTGCCCCATCCCATGGCCTGCCTGGTGACCGGCATTGATCCGGCGCGGGTCCAGCGCGGTTTGCCGGAAGCCCGGTTCATGCACCTGCTGCATGAACAGATGGCCAGGCCCGGCACCTGCACCGCCGGATACAACAGCCTGCGCTACGACGACGAGATGACCCGCTTCTCGCTCTATCGCAACTATTTCGATCCCTATGCCCGTGAATGGCAGGGGGGCAACAGCCGCTGGGATCTGCTCGATGCGCTGCGCACTGCCCACGCCCTGCGCCCGGAGGGCATCGAGTGGCCCCAGCAGGACGGCTTCACCAGCTTCCGACTGGAGCTGCTGACAGCTGCCAACGGCATAGACCACGGTCAGGCCCACGATGCGCTGGCCGACGTACGGGCCACCATCGCCATGGCACGGTTGCTCCGGCGGGCCCAGCCGCGGCTCTACGATTACCTCTATCAGCTGCGCGACAAGCATCGGGTATCGGCCCTGGTGGATCTTCAGCAGGTGCGCCCGCTGGTACATGTCTCCGGTCGCTTCGGTCGTGAGCGCAGCGGCCTGGCGCTGGTCCTGCCCCTGGCCTGGCACCCGCGCAATCGCAATGCGCTGATCGTCTGGGATCTGGCTGTTGCACCGGACATGCTCCAGGAGCTGCCTCCGGAGCAGCTGCGTCAGCGGCTGTACACGCGCACCGAGGAGCTGGCGCCGGGTGAGCAGCGTCCCGGTCTCAAACTGGTGCATATCAACAAGTGTCCGGTGTTGGCCGAGGCCCGTGTACTGCGACCGGTGGACATCGAGCGCCTGCAGCTGGACATGCCGCTGCTGCTGTCGCGTGCCGAGCAGCTGGGGCAGTGGCGCGAGGGGCTCAAGGGCCGGCTGGATACCATCTACAGTGAGCAACCCGGCCCGGCCGAACCGGACGTGGAGGCGGAAACCCTGCTGTATGACGGCTTCATGTCGGATCGGGACCGCCGCCTGCTGGAGGCCATCCGCGAAACCGATGGGGTCGGACTGGCCCGAACCCGCTGGCCGCTTGAGGATCAGCGTCTGGTCGACATGCTGCCGCGCTACCGTGCCAGAAACTTCCCCGAGTCGCTGAATGCCGAGGAAACCCATCAGTGGCTGGCGTTCTGTCGTCGCAAATTGAGTGGGGAGTTGCCGGGCGCCGGCATCACCCTCGACAGCTTCATGGGAGAAATTCGACGGTTGTTACCGGAAGCCTCGGAGGAGCAGCGGCAACTGCTTGAACAATGGGAGCACTATGCCCGTGCGCTGGCAACGCGACTGCAGCTGCCTGGTGGCCGATGACGGCCTGGTGACGAACTCATGAAAAGAGCATGAAAGAAGCATGAAAAAAGCCCCGTCAACTAACTTGCGGGGCTTTTTAATTTTCACGCGGAGCTATAGGTCAGTCTAGAATGGTCGCCCAGCTTTCCACTGTATCGGCGCCGTATTTCTCTTTCCACGCCTTGAGTTCCTTGTGGTTTCCGCCTTTGGTTTTGATTACTTCACCGGTGTGCGGGTTCTTGTACTGCTTTACCCGGCGTGCCCGTTTGGCAGGGGCGCTGGTGGTGCGGACCGGTGCGCTGATCTTGTTGTCAGGATCAATGATGGCGATGACATCTTTAACGCTTTTTCCGTACTGCTCCATCAATGCGGCGAGTTTCTTTTCAAACTCGATTTCTTTCTTCAGTTTCTCATCGTTGGACAGCGACTTGAGCTTTTCGCTCAGCTCGCGAATGGTATCTTCAATCTGACGATACTGTTGCAGCATGGACATGGTAAACAGCCTCATTAATGGGGTGCATGAAATAGTGGACTAATACTAGTTTATATTCCGTTAGTTGTACAAGAAAACGGTTTCGCGGACTGCAATTCCATTTGTGTCTGGTGGGCGCCGGACGGGCCCGCCGGTTGCTGAAATTTTCCTCGGGGGCGAGTAGAATACGCGGCTTTCGATCCGCCATCGGTTCCGCCGCGCCCTGATCCGGGCAGCGGCGCAGAACCGGACTCTGGAGTGAGACCTGATGCGAACCTTTCGTCTGGTAATTGCCTGCCCCGACCGTGTGGGGATAGTGGCCAAGGTCAGTAACCTGCTGGCAACCTATAACGGCTGGATTACCGAGGCCAGCCATCATTCCGACAACCTCTCCGGCTGGTTCTTCATGCGCCATGAGATCCGGGCCGATTCCCTGCCGTTTGATGCCGATGGGCTGCGCACCGTGTTTGCGCCCATCGCCAGGGAGTTCGGCATGCAGTGGCGCGTCAGTGATTCAGCCGAACGCAAGAAAGTCGTATTGATGGCCAGTCGCGAGTCCCATTGCCTGGCTGATCTGTTGCACCGTTTCCACAGCGGCGAGCTGGACTGTGAAATTACCAGCGTCATTTCCAACCATGATGATCTGCGCAGTATGGTGGAGTGGCACGGTATTCCTTTCCACCATGTGCCAGTTGATCCCAAGGACAAGACACCGGCCTTCGACGAAGTTACTCGACTGGTAAATGAACAACAGGCCGATTGTATTGTACTGGCGCGCTATATGCAGATATTGCCCGCAAGTCTCTGTGAAGAATATGCCGGTCGGGTAATCAATATTCACCACAGCTTCCTGCCGTCCTTTGTTGGTGCCCGGCCTTATCATCAGGCCGCGACCCGCGGAGTGAAACTCATAGGGGCAACTTGTCACTATGTTACCGAGGAGCTGGATGCCGGTCCTATTATCGAACAGGACGTGGTGCGTATAAGCCACAGAGATAATGTGGAAGATATGGTCCGCCTCGGAAAGGATGTGGAAAAAATGGTGCTTTCCCGTGGTTTGCGCTATCACTTGGAAGACCGGGTGGTGGTTCATGACAACAAGACGGTTGTATTTGCCTGAGACCGTCTGTTGCTGAACCCCTGCCCGGTGCCAATGACGGCAGGGGAGACGCACCATGTTCAGATCCATAAAGGTCCGTGACTACATGAACCGGGAGGCAGTCACCCTGTCCCCGGAAACCCATCTTTTCCAGGCCATCGACATTCTGCTGACGAACCGGCTGTGCAGCGCCCCGGTGGTGGATGCCTCCGGCAGTCTGGTGGGGGTGCTGTCGGAGAGCGACTGCCTGCGGGGTATTCTCAGCGGAGCCTATTTCGAGGAAAGTTGCGGTACTGTCCGCTCGTTGATGAGCGAGGTGGTGGAAACCATCGATGCCGATGCGGATATCCTCAAGGTTGCAGAACACTTTGTCACCCACCGCCGTCGGCGCCTGCCGGTTACCGAGCAGGGCCGGTTGGTCGGGCAGATCAGTCGGCGGGATCTGCTGCGGGTACTGAAGAATTACAACGACCACGGCGCCCCCCGACGATAACGACCGCCGCGGCCACACAGGGAGGCGTACCTTTCATGATTTCATCTCTGCAGCTGGGCGGCGCCGATGGCCGTGTGATCAGCCAGCCCCTGAGCATGTGCAACCGTCACGGTCTGATCGCCGGGGCCACCGGCACCGGCAAGACAGTCACCCTGCAGGTACTGGCCGAGGGCTTTGCCAGAGCCGGCGTGCCGGTATTCGCCGCCGATATCAAGGGCGATCTGTCCGGTGTGGCTGCCGCCGCTGCGCCTTCTGCCGGTATCGACAAGCGACGGGCGCTGATGCCGGGTCTGGAGTGGCAGCCCGAATCGGTGCCCGTGGTGTTCTGGGACATCCTCGGTGACCGCGGCCATCCATTGCGCACGACCATCAGCGAGATGGGACCGCTGTTGCTGGCCAGCCTGCTGGACCTCAATGACAATCAGCTGGCCGCGCTCTACGGCGTATTCGCCTGGGCCGATCAGCAAGGCCTCCTGCTGCTGGATCTCAAGGACCTGCAGGCGCTGCTGGACTGGCTGCTGCGCGCCCCCGAGGAGCTGGCCACCGTCAGTGGCGGCATTTCCCCGGCCAGCATCCAGGCCATTCAGCGCCGGCTGGTGATACTGCAACAGCAGGGCGCCGAGCGGCTGTTCGGCGAGCCGGCCCTGCAACTGGCAGATCTGATGCAGCGCGATCTTGCCGGCCGCGCCCATATCCATCTTCTCGAAGCCGGCAAGCTGATCCAGGAATCGCCCCGGGTCTACGCCAGCTTCCTGCTGTGGCTGCTTTCGGAGCTGCATGAACAGCTGCCGGAACAGGGCGATGCCGACCGGCCGCGCCTGGTGTTGTTCTTCGATGAGGCGCACCTGCTGTTCGACCGCACGCCGAAGGTTCTGCATGAGCGCATCGAGCAGGTGGTCCGGCTCATTCGCTCCAAGGGGGTAGGGGTGTTCTTCGTCACCCAGTCACCCAGCGATCTTCCCGACGCGGTACTGGCCCAGCTGGGCCTGCGTATCCAGCACGCCCTGCGCGCCTATACCCCCAGGGAGCAGAAGGCGCTCAAGGCCGTGGCCGACGGCTTTCGCAGCAATCCCGCGTTCGATACCCGGGCGGTACTGACGGAGCTGGCGGTGGGCGAGGCGCTGGTCAGCGTACTGGATGAAAAGGGCCGCCCCTCGGTCGTTGAGCGTACCCTCATGGCTCCTCCGCGCTCACGCATTGGTGTCCTGAACGAGACGGAACGTGCAGCCCTGTTCCAGGCCTCGCCGCTGGCAGGGCGCTACGAGCGTGGCATTGACCGCGAATCCGCCTACGAGATTCTCGCCCAGCGCGCTGAGCATTCGGCGAAGCAGGCACAGGCCGAAGCTGAAAGTCGAGCCAGGGAAAAGGCAGAGGCCCGCAACGGCCGCAAGGGTACATCCAGTCGGAGCGTGACCGATGGGGTGATCAATACTACGGTGCGCTCGGCGGTACAGACCCTGGCCAGGCAGATAGGTCGGGAGCTGGCCCGTGGATTGCTGGGATCGCTGACAGGGCGGAAGTAGCCGCTGCGTTATGGACAGTGGCTCGATGTAAGCTCGCGGTTTTCACCAGCCTGAAATGCAACAACCGCACCCAAGGGTGCGGTTGTCGGTTCCAGCGGGCGGGGATCAGGCGGTAGCCTTTTCCTCGGCACCTGCAGAGGTACGGATCAGGTGGTCGAAGGCCGCCAGCGAAGCAGTGGCGCCCGCGCCCATGGAGATGATGATCTGCTTGAAGGGAACGGTAGTCACGTCCCCGGCGGCAAATACACCCGGTACCGACGTGGCACCACGGGCATCGATCTCGATCTCGCCGAAGCGGGTCAGCTTGACCTCGCTGTCCTTCAGCCAGTCGGTGTTGGGAATCAGACCGATCTGGACGAAGATACCCGCCACATCCACCTGGTGGCTTTCGCCGGTCTTGCGATCGGTGTAGGTCAGACCCACCACCTTGCTGCCATCACCACGCACTTCAGTGGTAGCGGCGTTCATGATGATCTCGACGTTCGGCAGCGAACGGGCCTTGCGCTGCAGGACCTCATCGGCACGCAGGGTGTCGCTGAACTCCAGCACGGTCACATGCTCGACGATACCGGCCAGGTCGATGGCCGCCTCGATACCGGAGTTGCCACCACCGATCACCGCCACACGCTTGCCCTTGAACAGCGGGCCGTCACAGTGCGGGCAGTAGGCCACGCCCTTGCCGCGGTATTCCTGCTCGCCGGGCACGTTCATTTCGCGCCAGCGGGCACCGGTGGCCAGGATGACCGACTTGCTGCGCAGGGTAGCGCCGCTGGCCAGCTCGATCTCGATCAGGCCATTGCTGGTCAGTTTGGCCGCGCTCTGCTCGGTGATCACGTCAATGTCGTACTCCTTGACGTGCTGCTCCAGGCTGGCAACCAGTTTCGGACCCTCGGTGTAGGGCACGGAAATGAAGTTCTCGATACCCACGGTATCCATTACCTGGCCGCCGAAACGCTCGGCCACCAGACCGGTGCGAATGCCCTTGCGCGCAGCATAGATGGCTGCCGAGGCGCCGGCCGGGCCACCGCCGACGATCAGCACTTCGTAGGGAGCCTTCTCGTTCAGCTCGGCCGCCTTGCGCTCGGCCGCGCCACTGTCGATCTTGTTGACGATCTCGGCCAGCGTCATGCGGCCCTGGCCGAAGTGTTCGCCGTTCAGGAACACGGTGGGCACAGCCATGATCTGGCGGCTCTCGACCTCGTCCTTGAACAGGGCGCCATCGATCATCACATGGGTGATGTTCGGGTTCAGGGTCGACATCAGGTTCAACGCCTGTACCACGTCCGGGCAGTTCTGGCAGGACAGCGAGATATAGGTCTCGAAGTGGAACTCGCCCTGCAGGTTGCGGATCTGCTCCAGCAGTGCCGGATCAGCCTTGGACGGGTGACCACCGGCCTGCAGCAGCGCCAGTACCAGCGAGGTGAACTCGTGGCCCATGGGGATACCGGCAAAGCGGACCCGCGGGGTTTCCCCGGCGGCGGCAACACCCATGCTCGGGGTGCGCTTGTCGGCCGCGTCGGTCAGGCTGATCTTGCCTGACATCTCGGCGATCTCGGAGGCCAGCTCGTACAGTTCCTTGCCCTTGGGGCTGTCATCGACGGACACGCTGATTTCTATCGGCTTGACGATATTCTGCAGGTAGGTGTCCAGTTGCTTCTTCAGATTGGCATCTAACATGGTATGCGTGTCCTGGAATAGGGTGGATAGGGAGGGTTTCTTTTCTTTGGCCTGCCAGCTCGGGCAGGCAAAGAAAAGAAACCCGGCCCGCCAACCGGGCGCAGCGCGCCACGGCGGGCCGGGTTTCAGGCTGACTTAGATCTTGCCAACCAGGTCCAGCGAGGGAGCCAGAGTGGCTTCGCCTTCTTCCCACTTGGCCGGGCAGACTTCGCCGGGGTGGGCAGCTACGTACTGGGCAGCCTTGATCTTGCGCAGCAGGTCGGCAGCGTTACGGCCGATACCTTCGGCAGTGATTTCCACAGCCTGGATGATGCCCTGCGGGTCAACGATGAAGGTACCGCGGTTGGCCAGACCCTGGTCTTCACGCAGGATCTCGAAGTTGCGGCTGATCTGCATGGTCGGGTCGCCGATCATGGTGTACTTGATCTTGCCGATGGTTTCGGAGCTGTCGTGCCACGCCTTGTGGGTGAAGTGGGTGTCGGTGGACACGGAGTAGACTTCCACGCCCAGCTTCTGCAGCTCTTCGTAGTGGTCAGCAACGTCGCCCAGCTCGGTGGGGCAGACGAAGGTGAAGTCGGCGGGGTAGAAGAAGAATACGGCCCACTTGCCCTTCACGTCAGCGTCGGTAACGGTGATGAACTCGCCGTTCTTGAACGCCTGAGCGGTAAACGGCTTGATTTCAGTATTGATAACGGACATTGAAGACTCCTTAGTTGAGCTTTTGTCTTGCGGGTTGGAAACAGTGGCCATGATAGGCCCCTGTCTGGGATATTAAAAATAAATTTAGCCTAAGCGCTGAATAGCTTTTGCCTATATGGGGCTGGAGGCAGGCAATTCAAGCTGAATCATTAAAATTGATCCTGATCAATTTTTTTATTCAGTTCGTGAATGGTTTGAATTCAGCCCCTGATACAAGATAGCGAGAATCCTACCGCAGTCCTAGGCTCCATAGTAGGCCCGAATTCCGCTGTTTTCCCGGATCGGGTGTCCTCATTTTTCAGGAGCTGACCATGGATTTTGCCTACAGTGCCCGGACCGAAAACCTGCGCGGCCAGGTACGCGGTTTTCTCGATCAACACATAGTCCCCCGGCTCGGACAATGGCAGCGCGAGGTGGCTGCCGGTGCCTTCCCGGTCTCCTTCATGGAGGATCTCAAGGCGCTGGCCAGATCCGAAGGGCTGTGGAACCTGTTTCTCCCTTCCCTCGGGGCCGACGAGCCAGGGCAGGGGCTGAGCAATCTCGAATATGCCCCCCTGGCCGAGATCATGGGGCGGGTGAGCTGGGCTTCGGAGGTGTTCAACTGCAATGCCCCGGATACCGGCAACATGGAGCTGCTGCACATGTTCGCCAGCGACGAGCAACGCGAGCGCTGGCTCAATCCTCTGCTCAATGGAGAGATCCGCTCGGCCTTCGCCATGACCGAGCCGGATGTGGCCTCCTCGGACGCCAGCAACATCCAGACGCTGATCCGCCGGGAAGGGGGTGAGTATGTCATCAATGGTCGCAAGTGGTTCATCACCAATGCCTCGCACCCGGAGTGCGCCTTCCTCATCGTGATGGGCAAGACCGACCCGGATGGCGAGCCGCGTCGGCAGCAGAGCATGGTCATCGTCCCCTTCGACACCCCCGGTGTGGAGCTGGTGCGCAACATTCCGGTCATGCATCACCTGGCCCCCGAAGGGCACAGTGAGCTGATATTCCGCGATGTCCGGGTGCCGGTGGGTAACCTGCTCGGCGCGGAAGGTGACGGCTTCATGATGGCCCAGGCGCGGCTCGGGCCGGGCCGGGTGCATCACTGCATGCGCGCCATCGGCATGGCCGAGCTGGCGCTGGAGTTGATGGTGGAACGCGCCCTGGAGCGCAAGACTTTCGGGCGCTACCTGCATCAGCATGGCAGCGTTTCCGAATGGATCGCCCGCTCGCGCATGGAGATAGAACAGGCCCGCCTGCTGGTGCTCAAGACCGCCTGGATGATCGATAACGTCGGGGCCAAGGGTGCGCGCAAGGAAATTGCCATGATCAAGGCCGTAGTGCCGAGCATGCTCAATGGCGTGGTGGACCGGGCCATGCAGGTGTTCGGCGCCATGGGACTGACCCCGGATACCCCGCTGGCCGATCTGTGGATCAGCTCCCGCTGCCTGCGCATCGCTGACGGCCCGGACGAAGTGCATCTGCGCAGCATCGCCCGGCTGGAGATCGCCGAAGGCCAGGAACGGCGCGGTAGCGGCAGCGACTACCTGACCCCGCCGGAGGTGTTGCGCGCCAGATAGCG
>Ga0209075_1002705_pt1 | contig 15434 bp, 11 predicted proteins | sample Stecom2011_FD_187523 | JGI IMG/M metagenome (GOLD analysis project Ga0209075, IMG submission 187523) | Agricultural soil microbial communities from Utah to study Nitrogen management - Steer compost 2011 (SPAdes) (version 2) | ecosystem: Environmental > Terrestrial > Soil > Agricultural land... | reverse complement strand
CACGTTAATCCGGTAAAACAAATCCTGTCGAAAGGTTCCCTCCTGAACCAGTTCCGCCAGGTTTTGGTGGGTCGCGCTCAGCAAGCGTATGTCGACGGGCAGTTCTTTGGTATCACCTACCGGCCGTACGGCCTTTTCCTGAATGGCTCTCAGCAGTTTTACTTGCATGGCCAGTGGCAGGTCGGCCACTTCATCCAAAAACAGCGTGCCGCCGTTTGCAGAGCGAAAGAGTCCGTCCTTGTTATCAACGGCGCCTGTAAAGCTGCCTTTTTTATGCCCGAAAAACTCACTTTCCATCAGCTCGGAAGGAATGGCGCCACAGTTAACGGCTATAAAAGGGCCGTCGCTGCGCGGGCCCTGTAAGTGAATCATACGGGCCACGAGTTCTTTACCGCTGCCGGATTCACCGTTGATAAACACCGGTGCCTGGCTTCTGGCGAGTTTGCGAGTCTGGTTCCTGAGTTTCTTTATCTGCGAGGAGTTGCCAAGCAGAAGCCCCGGCTCATCCGAAACATCGTCAGCGTCTGGCTCGGTTTTGGTAAGTTTAAGTGCGCTGTTTACCAGTTCTCTGAGTCTCGACAACTCAACCGGCTTGGAAACGAAATCGAATGCACCAGCCTTGAGCGACTCGATGGCTGTATCCATGCTGCCATAGGCCGTGATGACGGCTACCGGTGTGGCTGGCTTATGTTTCTGGATCCATTGCACCAGTTCTATACCGTTACCATCTGGCAGGTTCATGTCTGTCAGGCAAAGCTGTGGGCTATGGTTTTCCAGCAATTTGAGTGCGCTGGTAATATCGGGAGCGGTCAGGGTTTCTATACCCATGCGGGTAAGGGTAATCTCAAGAAGATCCCGGATATCCGGTTCATCATCAACAATCAGCGCAGTATGAGTGGTCATCTTGTCGTTAGAGTTCCATGTCAGATCATTCGCCCCGGGTGGGCAAAGGTGATACGAAAACAGCAGCCGGGTTGATCGTCTTCGATCAAGGACAAGTGGGCCTGGTTAGCCTCGCACAGTTCTCGGGCCAGATAAAGCCCGAGGCCAGTACCACCTTTGTCCGTTGTATAAAATGGCTCGAAAACTGAATGGCTGAATTCAGGAGCTATGCCGGGGCCAAAGTCCCTCACATCCAAATAGGTGCGCTCTCCATCAGCAGTGGCTCCCGCGCGTAGCTCGATCCTTCGTTCGCCAGAGTGCTGCTGGCTGTACCGCAAACCGTTGTCACACAAGTTTACCAGTACCTGCTCAATCTGGCTTTTATCAAATCGCGCATCGGGAATGTGCGGTTCAATGCTTAAAACTACATCGGTAGGTGGGTCGGATTCTTTCTGGGTCTGCAGAAAGTCAGCCCGATACTCTTCCAGCCACGTGGCCACATCAACCAAATCCGCATTTGCTGGTCTGCGACGGGAGAGGCTGAGAACGTTTTCTATAATGCCATTGACCCGCCGAGAGTGTCGCTGGATTATGTCCAGCATTTGCAGGTCGCTTGCATCAAGGTGAGGCGACTCTTCCATTAGTTGGGCCGCGTGGCTTATGGCGCCAAGCGGGTTGCGAATTTCGTGAGCAATGCCTGCAGTCAGGCGCCCCAGAGAGGCCAGTTTCATTTGCTGTGCCTGCTGGGTCACTTTGCTCATATCTTCAATAAATACAAGAATCTGTTCCCCGGGTTCCTGATCAAGCTGGGTGAAGCTTACCTGTAAAAGTGGCGAGGTAGGCGCCGGTTGAAACGGTTTTGTGCGCATTTCAGGGTGCTTTAGCCAAGCGTCCAGCCCGGATTTCAGGGCCTGGGGCAGTGTGCGAGGGCGCGCGGGGTGTTGGGCGAGATTCGTCGGAATCCCGAAGAGCAACTCCTCGGCGGCAGCATTCGCGAGCCTTATCTGCCCATATCGGTCGAGCACAAGAATGCCGGTGCGCATACGCTGGATAATCTGCTGGTTGATTTGCTCCAGCTTCACAATGCTCTTGGCCCGGCTGGTGGCGAGCGCTTCGCTGCGCATCATTCTTCGCGATATATTTTGCAGGACGAATGCCGCTGCAAAGTACAGGATACCGAAGGAGCCAGCGCGTACAATGTCATCGCCGTTTCCATCAACAGTCAGAATCGCCCAGCCTGAAATGCCCAGTGAGCAAATTGCGGCAAGGGCAGCGTAGAAGGTACCCATTCGGCTGGGGGTGAGAATATTGCCCGCTGCTACTGAGATGATCACAAGGTTGGCCAGGCCACTGGTTATGCCGGTGCTGGCAAATAGCAGCCCGTGCATTACAAGAATGTCCAGGAGTATGGAGAGGGTAATGTGCCGTTGAGTTGGCTGAAACCCTGCGAGCATAACCATCGCAACAAAGCTGTTTAAAGCAAAGTAACCCACCACGCCAAATTGGTAGTACTCAAGGTATCGAAACTGGGTGTCAAGGTTCACCGGCTCAGCGAATAGCAGAGCCACCAGCATAAGGCTGATCACAAGCCGGTAATGGTTGTAGATGCGAAACAGTCTAGTCTGCTGCATGCCGGCGGGGCCTTTGCCGGTTTTGACTGCCGATACCGTGTCTGTAGCCATGGTTTTTGGAAATCCGTTGTCGAGCGGAAGAAATCCGGGTCTTTGGGAGGGTATAATAGCCTTTTCGTGGCAATGAGTTACAGGAGCCAAAGTATGTCTGTTTCCGGGAATACCCCGTTTTCACCTTCATCCCCCCGTAACCTGCGGGTAGTGATGGCGCAGTTGGATTTTCTTGTGGGGGACATTCCAGGAAACACCAGTCGGATCATTGAGGCAGCAAAGCGTGCCTACGCCGAACAAGAAGCCGACATTGTTGTCTTCCCGGAGCTCTGTATTACCGGGTATCCGCCGGAAGACTTGTTGCTTCGGCCCAGTATGGATCTTCGGGTAAATGAGGCTTTGGAGCGCCTGCAAGGTGCAGATCTGGGGGCAGCCATTGTTGTTGGTCTTCCGTTTCGGAAGGATGGCAGGCTTTTCAACGCCGCGGTAGTGATTGAGGGCGGCGAAATAACAGGGCGTTACTTCAAGCGGTTCCCGCCAAATTATCAGGTATTTGATGAGAAACGGTACTTTGCTGAAGGTAATGGTGCCGTCGTAGTCAATATCTGCGGCGTGCCAATTGGCCTGACTGTTTGTGAGGACATTTGGGCCGACGGGCCTGTTGAAGACTCTGCGGCTGCCGGTGCACGTCTGATCATCAACCTGAATGCATCGCCCTATGATATCGACAAGCAGGCGCGCAGAAAGGCGTTGCTTGAGCGCAAGTCCCGAGAGAATCAGGTGAGCATTGTTTACGCCAACCTGGTGGGCGCCCAAGACGAGCTGGTGTTCGACGGTGGTTCGATGGTCTACGACCATTCCGGTTCCCTGGCGGTAGAGGCCCCTCAATTCACCGAGGGCCTGTTTTCGGTGGATTTCCTGTGTGAGCATCACTGTCAGCCGGTCTCCCAGCCCCTGCCCATAGAGCCCACCCTTGAAGAAAACGTGTATAGCGCACTGGTAGCAGGTGTTCGAGACTATGTGAACAAGAATGGTTTCAAGTCTGTGGTGCTTGGCCTCTCTGGCGGTATAGATTCTGCTGTTGCTCTGGCTGTGGCGGTGGATGCACTGGGGCCGAAGCGTGTTCGCGCTGTCATGATGCCTTTCAGATATACATCGGATATCAGTCTGGAGGATGCGGAGGCTCAGGCGGTGGCCATGGGCGTTCAGTATGATGTTTACTCGATCGAGCCTATGTATGAATCCTTTATGACTGCTTTGGCGGAGCCGTTTGAGGGTACAGCGGTCGATACCACCGAGCAAAATCTGCAAGCCCGTATTCGCGGCGTCATGCTCATGTCGCTTTCCAATAAATTTGGATCCCTGGTGCTGACCACCGGTAACAAGAGTGAGTTGGCGGTAGGCTACTCAACCCTTTATGGCGATATGGCGGGCGGTTTTGATGTGCTCAAGGATGTTCCCAAGACACTGGTCTTCCGTCTTGCCTGGTATCGCAACTCCGTCTCTCCGGTGATTCCCGAGCGAGTCATTACGCGGCCACCTTCTGCGGAGTTGGCCCCGGACCAGAAAGATGAAGACAATCTTCCAGGTTACGATGTGCTGGATAAGATCCTGAACTTGTATGTAGAGCGGGATTTCAGTGCGGATGCGATTATTGCGGAGGGCTTTGATCCGGCGGATGTTACCCGTGTTGTCCGTTTGGTGGACCTCAACGAATACAAGCGCCGCCAGGCACCTATTGGCATTCGCATTACCGAGCGCGGGTTTGGCAAGGATCGCCGCTATCCCATCACCAGTGGGTGGAAAAGCGGCAATTGAAAGAGCGGGTTGCTATTCGTCGCCCAGGATCCCGAAGGTAACCACACTGGAGAGTGAGCGGTTTTCTCGCTTCAGCAAGTTAGCTTCAAACTCGCCATCGCTGTTGAAGGCGTCGCTTTCGGGGAAGTTCTGGCGCAGCAGAGCGATAGCGTCCTGAGAGCCTTTTTTGAATTTAAGAAAATCAAAGGTTTCTGCGAGGATAACCAGAGCTTCTTCAACTGCAGGTGATGTAGGGTAGTTCTCTGCGATGTAGCGTGCCCGATTGTTGGCTGCCACATAGGCTTCCCGCTTGATGTAATAGCGCGCCGCGTGAAGTTCCAGTTCCGCCATGCGGTTGCGAACGGCGATCATGCGCTGGCGAGCGTCTGCTGCGTATTCGCTTTCCGGATAACGGTTCAACAGTTCACTGAAGTCACGGAAAGACTGGAGCTGCTCCCCGGCATCCCGGGCAGCAACGTCAATTGCAAAGTAGCGAGCGGCCAGGCCGATATCCAGGTTATACGAGGCGAACCCGCGCATGTAGAGTGCATAATCCGCGTGATCACTTTGAGGGTTCAGACGCAGGAAGCGGTCTGCAGCAGCTCTGGAGCCTTCAAGATCCAGGTTTTGGTAGCGGGCATATATGAGGTCAAGCTGAGCCTGTTCCGCGTACCGGCCGAAAGGGTAGTAGGTCTCCAGGGAGTCAAGATTTCGTTCGGCTTCATTGAAGTTGCCGGAGTTCATTGCCTGGCGCGCATTATCATAATAGGTTTTTTCCGGAAGCACTTCCTCTGGCCCTTTAGAGGCGCAGGCACTGATCAGCACAACCAGTGTTGAAAGTAGCAATAAACGAACACCTGATCTCATGCCGGAATCCCGTATAATGTCGATAAATTCAAGGGCGCTATTGTAGCGGGGAACTCGCCTTATGTGCAGCCTCACATGATTACATGTGGATAAATGTGCAAAGCACAGCCCGACTGTTTCAAATATACTGACCAAAACCTAACACTTACCGGCCCCGGGGGCTTAATGTCATCTGAAAACCGAATAGTTGCCAGTTTTGCTGTGCCACCCGCTTTGAGCGATCGGCGCCTGGACCAGGCGGTGGCAGAACTTATGCCCGAACACTCGCGCTCGCGCCTGCAATCCTGGATTCGCAGTGGTGCGTTAACAGTAAATGGGGAAGTTCGCAGGCCGAAAGACAAGGTGATGCTCAGCGACCGGATAGAGCTGGACGCAGAGCCTGAAGCTCAGGTGACCTGGCAGGCCGAAGCCATCAGCCTGGATATTGTCTATGAAGATGAGCATCTGCTTGTGATCAACAAGCCGGCGGGCTTAGTTGTTCATCCTGCAGCTGGCCACGCAGATGGCACCTTGGTCAATGCGTTGTTGAACTATGCACCGGAGGTGGAAAACCTGCCAAGAGCTGGCATTGTCCATCGTCTCGATAAGGATACTTCAGGGATTATGGTGGTTGCCCGAAGCCTGATTGCCCACACATCGCTGGTTGATCAGCTGCAAACCCGCAGCATGGGTCGGGAGTACGAGGCGGTAGTTGTTGGTACCCTCACAGGTGGTGCCACGGTGGATGCGCCCATTGGCCGTCATCCCCATGAACGAAAGAAAATGGGTGTTGTCAAAAGTGGCAAGCCCGCGGTAACCCATTATCGCCTGATTGAGCGCTTTGCGGCTCATACTCATGTGCGCTGCAAGCTTGAAAGCGGTCGTACCCACCAGATTCGAGTCCACATGGCTCATGTTAAGCACCCGTTGGTGGGTGATCCCCTCTATGGCGGCCGCCTTCGATTACCGAAAGGCACAACAGAAGAGTTGCGCCAGGTACTCTCGGCATTTCACCGGCAAGCGTTGCATGCGCGACAGCTCACGCTGGAACACCCGGAAACCGGTGAGATCCTGAGCTGGGAGGTGCCTTTGCCGGAAGACTTCCTGGGTTTGTTAGCAGCGTTGCGCAAGCATGTTAAGGATTTGGAGAGCGATGAGTTCTGACTGGGTTTCAGAAGTGCCGCTGATCCGTCCGGATTGGCCTGCTCCCTCGAACATCCATGCAGTGTGTACTATCCGGTTGGGCGGCGTTAGCATGCCGCCTTTGGCTAGTATGAACCTTGGGAGTCATGTGGGCGATGAACCTGCACGCGTGGCGGAAAATCGCCTGAGGCTGGCCCGTGCCTGTAGCCTTCCGGCAGATGCTTTCGTGTGGCTCAACCAGGTCCACGGTACTGACGTTGTCCGCCTTCCTCCAGCAGAGGGTGTGAGTATTCCTGATGCGGATGCAAGCTGGACTCAGGCGGCTAATAACGCCTGCACTATCCTTACGGCAGATTGTTTGCCGGTTATGCTCTGTGACCTGAATGGGACTACCGTGGCAGCTGCCCACGCAGGCTGGCGCAGCTTGTGTGGTGGCGTTCTGGAAAATCTGGTCTCCGCTATGGGGTTGCCCGGCAACACCTTGATGGCCTGGTTGGGACCAGCCATAGGCCCAGGGACATTTGAAGTAGGCCCGGAAGTGAAAGCGGCGTTTATGGCGCATGATCCAGAAGCCGAAAGTGCATTCAGTTCTGAGGGTGCTCGAGAGGGGCATTATATGGCCGATATCTATCTGCTTGCCCGGCAGCGCCTGCAGAATATGGGCGTTACAAAGATTTTCGGCGGCGGCTTTTGTACGGTTACCGATAAACAGCGTTTTTATTCCTATCGCCGCGATGGCAAGACCGGTCGCATGGCCACCGCCATCTGGAAAACCTGAGCTCTGTCAATTTTCTGACGGTTTTGTCCGTGGTGACCTTGAACTTCCCCTGATAGCCCCTACATTAGTTCCCAATGCTAATCGAATGTGCAATAACTGATCGCATTCGCTGGACAAATCGGGGAAACGAATTCATGAGAATCGATAAACTCACCAGTCTGTTACAAACCGCACTGGCTGACGCGCAATCACTGGCGGTTGGCAAGGATCATAACTTTATTGAGCCTCTCCACCTCATGCAGGCCATGCTGGATCAGCAAGGCAGCTCCATCACCCCGCTTCTTAAGCAGGCTGGCGCTGAACCTGGTCGTGTGCGCAAGGCTGTCGCGCAAGAAATAGAAAACCTGCCTGAAGTGAGTGGCAGCGCAGGCGATGTCGCTATGTCGAACGACATGGGGCGACTGTTCAATATTGCCGATAAATTGGCGCAGAAGCGAAAAGATCAATTTATATCCAGTGAGTTGATGCTTTTGGCCGCTCTGGAAGACCGTGGCACGCTTGGTCGTGTGTTGCGTGAACAGGGTGTAGATAAAGCTGCCCTGGAAAACGCTATTAATACCGTTCGAGGTGGTGAAACTGTGGATGATGCAGGAGCAGAGGAAAGCCGTCAGGCGCTCTCCAAATATACGATTGATCTGACCGAGCGGGCCGAAGCCGGGAAACTTGACCCGGTAATTGGTCGTGATGACGAAATACGCCGCACTATTCAGGTGCTGCAGCGCCGCCGTAAAAACAACCCGGTACTTATCGGCGAGCCGGGCGTTGGTAAAACCGCCATTGCCGAAGGCTTGGCCCAACGGATTGTAAACGGCGAAGTACCCGAAGGTCTGAAAAATAAGCGAGTGTTGTCTCTGGATATGGGCTCGCTTATAGCTGGCGCCAAGTTTCGTGGCGAGTTTGAGGAGCGTTTGAAAGCGGTGCTCAATGAACTCGCCAAACAGGAAGGTCAGATCATTCTGTTCATCGATGAAATCCATACGGTGGTGGGTGCAGGTAAAGCCGAAGGCTCCATGGACGCGGGTAACATGCTCAAGCCGGCGCTGGCCCGGGGCGAGTTGCATTGCGTGGGTGCCACCACGTTGAACGAATACCGTGAGAACATTGAAAAAGACGCCGCTCTGGAGCGCCGTTTTCAGAAAGTGCTGGTGAATGAGCCGAATGAAGAAGACACCATCGCGATTCTCCGGGGTCTGAAAGAGCGCTACGAAGTACACCACGGTGTTGAGGTGACGGATGGAGCGATTATCGCCGCGGCCAAGTTGTCTCAGCGCTACATTACAGACCGCCAGTTGCCGGACAAGGCGATTGATCTGATCGATGAAGCGGCGAGCCAGATCCGGATGGAGATGGACTCCAAACCGGAGCCCCTGGATCGCCTGGAGCGCAGGCTCATCCAGCTAAAAATCGAGCGAGAGGCTCTGAAAAAGGAGACCGATGCCGCGTCAAAGAAGCGCCTTGAAGAGCTTTCCAGTGTTATCGGGGGTGTGGAACGCGAGTACGCTGATCTTGAGGAAATCTGGAATACGGAAAAGGCTGCCTTGCACGGCTCCCAGAAAATAAAGAGCCAGCTTGAGCAGGCGCGTATTGATCTGGAGACCGCCCGTCGGGCAGGTGACTTGGGCAAAATGTCCGAGTTGCAGTATGGCCGCATCCCGGAGCTGGAGCGTCAGCTCGATATGGCAAGCCAGGCAGAAATGATGGAAATGAAGTTGCTGCGAAATCGTGTCACCGACGAGGAGATCGCAGAGGTTGTTTCGAAATGGACAGGTATTCCTGTATCCAGAATGCTGGAAGGCGAGCGCGATAAGTTGATGCGTATGGAAGAGGCCCTGCACAAACGTGTGATTGGTCAGAGTGAGGCGGTAGAGGCGGTATCGAATGCCGTACGCCGTTCCCGGGCCGGCTTGGCAGATCCGCAGCGGCCTAATGGTTCCTTCCTGTTCCTTGGGCCAACAGGAGTCGGTAAAACCGAACTGTGCAAGGCGCTTGCTTCGTTCCTCTTTGATACCGATGACGCTATGGTGCGAATCGATATGTCGGAGTTTATGGAGAAGCATTCCGTTGCCCGGCTGATCGGTGCGCCCCCAGGGTATGTGGGTTATGAAGAGGGCGGCTACCTTACCGAAGCCGTTCGTCGGCGGCCCTATTCCGTGCTGTTACTGGACGAAGTTGAGAAAGCGCACCCGGATGTCTTCAACATACTGCTTCAGGTTCTAGATGACGGTCGTCTTACAGATGGCCAGGGTAGAACGGTGGACTTCAGCAACACAGTTATCGTGATGACCTCAAACCTGGGCTCAGACATCATTCAGCAAAAAGCGGGAGCTGAAAATTACGAAGCCATGAAGGCTGCGGTTATGGTGGAGGTAGGAGCTCACTTCCGGCCTGAGTTTATTAACCGTGTGGATGAAGTGGTTGTGTTCCATCCGCTGGCTGGAGACCAGATTCATGGAATCGCCAAAATTCAGGTTGAGATACTCAACAGGCGCCTGCAGGAACAGGGAGTGAAGTTGGAGCTGGATGATGCTGCGATGAATCTTCTGGGCGAAGTCGGCTACGATCCCGTATACGGAGCCCGGCCGCTGAAGAGAGCCGTTCAGCGGATGATTGAAAACCCGTTGGCGCAAAGATTGTTGCGGGGAGACTTTGTCTCTGGTGACACTATTCGTGCCTCTGCGGACGGCAGTGTGCTGGTGTTCGAAAAAGCATGATTAAAAACCAGGGAAAAGTGGGCATGGCTTCGGCCCTGCCCACTTTTTGTTGTCTTGGCGTTTGGGTTTAAGGCCTATTTTTGGGGCTCTGGGCCACAGTTCTCAGCGACAACTTCTTCGAACTTCATTTTTTGTTCAGCGATTTCTTCAGGTGCAAGGTAGCGTTGCTCGCCATTTTCCTCGATCCGGATACGCGCGTTGCTCTCGATGATTTCCAGGTTTGCCCGTGCTGTCTCGCAATTCGCCTCACGCTGCTTGCGGCGCGCCGCTTCAACCGCAGTCTCATTTTCCCGCTCGGCTTTTTTCTGCTGTTGCTCTTGTAACTCGTTCAGGCGTTGCTGGGGACTAGTGCGGCTGCTGTCAGATCCAGAAGATGTGCCAGAGCGAACGTTGACAGTCTCGGAGCTGGCTCCAACCGGCTGACGGTCGCCATAATGGGTAACACCATTGTCGTCCGTCCATTTGTACACAGAGGCGCTCATTGCCATGCCGGGTGCTACGGCGATTAATAATGTCAGCATCAGGGTTTTTCTGTTCATGGCTCTACTCGTTGTGTTTTACGTGCGCCTATCATGCCACCTGAGCGAGGAATTTTCTTCCGCTTGGTTCAAAACTCCGCACCTGAGTTTCAATTATTTAACGCAGAGCATCCAACACAATGGGTACAGAATGCAACAGTGGCTATTGACAGGGAGTTTAGCGCTGTCAGAATTACGGATTGCCTGAAGACTGGGGCTAACGGCAGGCAATCCCGTGCAAGTATCCCCCGTTATTTACCACACTGAGCGTGCCGCGCATCTGTCGCGGAATGGTTGTTGCTTACGTGCAACCCGTCGATTGGCCGTTCTCCGCAACCCTCAGGAGGGCGGCTGGCCAGGAGACAACCTCTTAACAAAGTGTGGAGCAGCCGGTTCCGCTTTCAAAAGAAGCAGGGTAACCGTGAACCCAGGCAACCGGGCGTGTGCCCGGCTCATTCACTCGTAGAAGAGGGTATAAAATCGTGGAGTTATTGTCTGGCGCCGATATGCTGATCCGCTCCCTGCAGGATCAGGGGATCGAGTACATATATGGCTATCCGGGTGGTGCAGCCCTTCATATTTATGATGCGCTGTTCAGGCAGGACGAGGTCAAACACATTCTGGTAAGGCACGAACAGGCGGCGGTGCACATGGCTGATGGCTATGCACGCGCGACTGGCATGCCAGGAACTGTGCTTGTGACCTCTGGCCCTGGAGCCACCAATACCATTACCGGTATTGCAACTGCATTCATGGACTCCATCCCCATGGTGGTTCTGTGCGGGCAGGTTGCATCCACTCTGATTGGCGAAGATGCCTTTCAGGAAACCGATATGATGGGTGTTTCCAGGCCTGTCGTTAAGCACAACCTCAGTGTGCGTCATCCGTCAGAGATTCCGGAAATTATCCGCAAAGCGTATTACATCGCCTCTACCGGTCGCCCTGGTCCTGTTGTTGTGGATATTCCCAAGGATATGACCGCGCCTAATGAGCGCTTCGAGTACGCTTATCCGAAAAAAGTAAAGCTGCGCTCATACAATCCGGCTATCCGTGGCCATGCAGGCCAGATCAAAAAAGCGGTCGATATGATGCTGGCGGCGCGACGCCCTGTTATATATGCCGGTGGCGGTGTCATTCTGGGCAAGGCATCCGGTCAGCTAACAGAGTTGGTGCGCAAGTTGGGTTATCCGATTACTAATACCCTGATGGGGATTGGTTGTTATCCGGCCAGCGACAAGCAGCACCTTGGCTGGCTTGGCATGCACGGAACCTACGAAGCGAATATGGCGATGCACCACTCGGACCTTATTCTGGCGGTTGGTGCGCGGTTTGATGATCGCGTCACCAACGCAACAGAGAAGTTCTGCCCTGGTGCACGGATTATTCATATTGATATTGATCCGGCATCAATCTCCAAGACCATCGACGCCGACGTGCCGATCGTGGGGCCGGTGGATGCGGTTCTCAAGGAAATGCTCGCACTGGTAAAAGAGAGCAAGGAAAAGCCGGATGCAGAGGCTATCGCATCCTGGTGGAAGCAGATTGATGAATGGCGCGCTTTCCATGGTATGCGCTATGAAACCAGCCCGGATGTAATCAAGCCGCAAGAAGTCGTCGAAATGCTGCACCGCCTCACGAATGGGGATGCATTTGTTACCTCTGATGTGGGGCAGCACCAGATGTTCGCGGCTCAGTACTACAAGTTTGATAAGCCGAATCGCTGGATCAACTCCGGTGGACTCGGCACCATGGGCTTTGGCTTGCCAGCCGCTATGGGCATCAAGCTGACCCATCCGGATGACGAAGTGCTCTGTATTACAGGTGAGGGCAGTATCCAGATGAATATTCAGGAGCTCTCCACCTGTAACCAGTACAAGTTGCCGGTGAAGATTATCAACTTGAATAATCAGGCTCTGGGTATGGTGAAGCAGTGGCAGGACATGAACTACGAGTCCAGGCACTCTCATTCCTACATGGAGTCCCTGCCTGATTTCATCAAGTTGGCTGAAGCTTACGGTCATGTGGGTATCAGGATCGATAAGAAAGAAGATCTGGAGCCCAAGCTCAAGGAAGCTCTGGCTATGAAGGACAGGCTGGTTTTCGTGGATATTCAGGTTGACCGCTTTGAGCATGTATACCCGATGCAAGTAGCTCGCGGCTGCATGAAAGATATGTGGCTCAGCAAAACGGAGAGGGTGTGATCATGCGTCGAATCATTTCTGTCTTGCTGGAAAACGAACCGGGGGCTCTGTCCCGAGTAGTTGGTTTGTTTTCGCAGCGTAACTACAACATTGAGACCCTGACTGTTGCGCCAACGGAGGACGAGACTCTGTCTCGCCTGACGGTAACAACAACTGGCCCGGATCGAGTGATTGAGCAGATTACCAAACAGCTCAACAAACTCGTTGAGGTGGTTAAGTTGGTGGACCTTACTGAGGGCCCACACATCGAGCGAGAGCTAATGCTGATCAAGCTGAAAGCAACCGGTTCTCAGCGCGCTGAAATCAAGCGTACTGTGGATATTTTCAGGGGGCAGATCGTTGATGTGACCAGTTCGGTCTATACAGTTCAGCTGGCAGGGCCAAGCGATAAGCTGGATGGCTTTGTTCAGGCGATTGGAGCATCTGGCGTGCTGGAAGTGGTACGCTCGGGGATTTCCGGAATCGCCAGAGGCGAAAAGGTTTTAAGTCTTTAAAACGGTTTAGTGTTTAACGAAAGCTTTGGCCGCTTGAAAAGGCCATCACAAATCATAGAGGTTAGTCATGCAGGTTTATTACGATAAGGATTGCGATCTTTCTATCATCCAGGGCAAGAAAGTTGCCATCATCGGTTTTGGCTCACAGGGTCACGCACATGCGTGCAACCTGAAAGAGTCCGGTGTTGATGTAACTGTAGGTCTGCGTCCAGGATCCTCGTCCATCGCCAAGGCAGAAGCCTATGGCCTGAAGACTAGTGACGTACCGTCTGCAGTCGCTGCGGCTGACGTTGTAATGATTCTGACGCCAGATGAGTTTCAGTCCCAGTTGTACGCTGCCGAAATCGAGCCAAACCTGAAGCAGGGCGCTACTTTGGCATTTGCCCACGGTTTTGCTGTTCACTACAACCAGATTGTTCCGCGCAAAGACCTGGATGTAATCATGGTTGCCCCTAAGGCGCCAGGTCACACTGTTCGCACCGAATTCGCTAACGGCGGTGGTATTCCTGACCTGATCGCTATCTTCCAGGACGCGTCTGGCAACGCCAAGAACGTGGCTCTTTCTTATGCAAGCGGCATTGGTGGTGGTCGTACCGGTATCATCGAAACCACGTTCAAGGACGAGACAGAAACCGATCTGTTTGGTGAGCAGGCTGTTCTTTGTGGTGGTGCAGTTGAGCTGGTTAAGGCGGGCTTCGAGACCTTGACCGAAGCGGGTTATGCTCCGGAAATGGCGTACTTTGAGTGTCTGCACGAGCTGAAGCTGATTGTAGACCTGATGTACGAGGGCGGTATCGCCAATATGAACTACTCCATCTCTAATAACGCAGAGTATGGTGAGTATGTGACTGGCCCGGAGATTATCAACGAGCAGTCACGCGAAGCGATGCGCAACGCGCTCAAGCGTATCCAGAGTGGTGAGTACGCGAAGATGTTCATCTCTGAGGGGGCTCTTAACTACCCTTCAATGACTGCGCGTCGTCGTCAGAATGCCGAGCATCAGATTGAAGTGACAGGTGAAAAGCTTCGCGGAATGATGCCCTGGATCTCTGCCAACAAGATCGTAGATAAAGACAAAAACTGAGTGGAGCTTCGCTTGGTTTAATGAAACGCGGCCCGGGTGGCCGCGTTTTTCGTATATACTTCGCCCAAATGCTTTCCGGAGTAGTGGGAATGACTAACGAAAGAAAAGATAAAGAAGTGAGTTCTTCGGCCGCAGAACCGGAGATTACTACCGGCCCCGCGGGCGAGTGCGACATCGAGCCTGGTGAGGTTGTGGAGGAAGAGTTGATTGGGGGAGCGCCAGTGCGAAAAAAAGGGATATATCTACTCCCTAACGCACTAACTACCGCGTCATTGTTCTCTGGCTTCTATGCCATTGTATCAGCGGCAGGTGGCGTTTTTGATAATGCTGCCATTGCAATCTTTGTTTCCATGATATTGGACGGGTTGGACGGTCGCGTTGCGCGAATGACCAACACTCAAAGCAAGTTTGGCGAGGAATATGACAGCCTCGCGGATATGGTTGCCTTCGGTGTTGCGCCCGGATTCGTTGCTTTTTTCTGGTCCCTGAACGGATTGGACAAAATCGGCTGGGCCATAACCTTTATCTATGTTGCCGGCACAGCGTTGCGTCTGGCCCGGTTTAATACCCAGATCGGTTCCGTAGACAAAAAGTATTTTGTTGGATTGCCCAGCCCTGCAGCTGCTGCGTGTGTTGCTGGTCTCGTTTGGTGCTTCCATTCATTCGAGCCTGCAGCATGGCTCACCTTCCTGACAATAGTGGTTGTTGGTGGCTCTGGTGTGTTGATGGTCAGTAATGTGCTGTATCACAGCTTCAAGGATCTGGACCTTCGTGGTCGGGTGCCGTTTGCAGCCATACTTCTTGTGGTTCTGATTCTTGTGGTGGTCGCGCTGGATCCGGCTACTGTGCTGTTTACCGGGTTCCTGGTTTATGCGCTTTCTGGGCCGGTTCGTGCATTGTTCCGGGGGAAGACTCGTCGGTCAGCCAAGGTTGGCAAGTAAAGCGCTTAGACTATTAGTGGTTCTGTACGGTTTTTAATCGGTTTCTGCCTTGTTCTGGCTAATTCATAGGTGGAAACCGAGGTTCTCTGAAATAAATTGAAAATGGCCGTTGACAGATCTGCGTGTGTCTGTAGAATGCGCATCTCCTTCGAGGGACACACCGCTGAGGCGGGGTGGATTAAGAAGGACAACTGTTTGAAAGTATTAAAGAAAACGAGTTTGAAGATTCTTTAATTAAACGGTTGACAAGGCGGCGAGACGATGTAGAATACGCCACCTTGATTGAGCAGCGGCTCAAACGCTCTTTAACAAATTGACCAAGTAATTCGTGTGGGCGCTGGCTGGAGTATTTCGACAAGAAATACCAAGGCAAGCGACTCGTCGAAAATTGAGTTTTGTCTTGAGCAAAGGTTATAA
>Ga0209075_1002703_pt1 | contig 15438 bp, 12 predicted proteins | sample Stecom2011_FD_187523 | JGI IMG/M metagenome (GOLD analysis project Ga0209075, IMG submission 187523) | Agricultural soil microbial communities from Utah to study Nitrogen management - Steer compost 2011 (SPAdes) (version 2) | ecosystem: Environmental > Terrestrial > Soil > Agricultural land... | reverse complement strand
GGCCGGCTTAGCACCTCTATTCCATACTCTTCATAAGCTTCTTCCTTATTCACCCACGGGTCATACACATCCACATCAACGTAATATTCTTTCAGCTCGTTGATCACATCCACCACGCGGGTGTTGCGTAAATCTGGGCAATTTTCTTTAAAGGCCAAGCCCATCACCAGCACACGCGAGCCTTTTACTTGAATGCCTTTTTTCAGCATGGCTTTCACCAGCTCGCTGGCGACATAGCGGCCCATGCCGTCGTTGGTTTTTCTGCCGGCAAGGATCACTTCTGGGTGAAAGCCAATCTCTTGGGCTTTGTGTGTCAGGTAGTACGGGTCCACGCCAATGCAGTGGCCGCCCACTAGGCCTGGGCGGAACGGCAGAAAGTTCCACTTGGTGCCGGCAGCTTCCAGCACATCTAGGGTGTCGATGCCCATTTTGTTGAAGATCATGGCCAGCTCGTTGATCAAGGCGATGTTTAAATCGCGCTGGGTGTTTTCGATCACTTTGGCGGCTTCGGCTACTTTGATGCTGCTGGCTTTGTGGGTGCCAGCGGTGATAATGCTTTGGTAAAGGGCATCTACTTTGTCGGCGATCTCTGGAGTGGAGCCAGAGGTGACTTTCATGATGGTGGTGACGCGGCGCTCTTTGTCGCCTGGGTTAATGCGCTCTGGGCTGTAACCGGCAAAGAAGTCTTTATTAAAGGTAAGGCCTGACACGCGCTCCAGTACGGGCACGCAATCTTCTTCGGTGGCGCCGGGGTACACAGTGGACTCATAAATAACGATGTCGCCCTGCTTTAGCGTTTTGCCGATGGTTTCTGAGGCTTTGATTAACGGGGTTAAGTCTGGGCGTTTGTGGTTATCAATCGGGGTGGGCACGGTGACGATATAGACGTTGATGTCGCCTAGGTCCGCAGGGTTGTAGCTGTAGCTTAGCTGGCTGGCCTCGGCCATTTCTTCGCGGCTGACTTCTAGCGTGCTATCCACGCCCTCTTTAAGGGCATTAATACGCTTTTGATTAATGTCGAAGCCAACCGTTGGGTAGTGCTTGCCGAACTCCACGGCCAGGGGCAAGCCCACATAGCCAAGACCAATAACGGCGATTTTAACGTTGGGGACGAGTGGCTTAGACATTGGTTGTGGATTCCTTGCTTGGTTATGTAGGAGCGGCAATCCTGCCGCGAAAGCCTTTAAGAAAATCGCGGCAGGATTGCCGCTCCTACAGGTTGTAGAAGTCGCGATACCAGTTGACGAAGTTAGCGACGCCTTGGCTAACGCTGGTGGAGGGCTTGTAGCCGACCTGCTTTTCCAGCGCACTGACATCGGCAAAGGTGTCTGGTACGTCACCGGGCTGCAGTGGCAGCAGCTCCATAACCGCTTTTTTGCCCACTGACGTCTCTATCGCCTCGATAAAGTCAGCCAGTTTGACCGAGTCATTGTTACCGATATTAAAGATCCGATACGGCGCATTGCTACTGGCCGGGTCTGGGTTGTTGCTGTCCCAGTTGGGGTTGGGCTGGGCAACGTCATCAGTAGCACGAATCACGCCTTCCACAATGTCATCCACGTAGGTGAAGTCGCGGCTGTGATTGCCGTTGTTAAATACTTGAATGGTTTTACCTTCAAGGATGTTTCTGGCGAATAAAAACGGTGCCATATCGGGCCGGCCCCAAGGGCCATATACGGTAAAGAAGCGCAGGCCGGTGGTGGGCAGCTTATACAGGTGGCTATAGGCATGGGCCATCAGCTCATTGGCGCGCTTGGTGGCCGCATAAAACTGCAGCGGATGGTCAACGCCATGATGCTCGCTGAATGGCATGGTGGTGTTGCCACCATAGACACTGCTGGTGCTGGCATAGGTAAAGTGGGCAATGTTGTGGTGCCGGCAGGCTTCTAGAAGATTGGTAAAGGCCACGATGTTGCTTTCTACATAGGCGTGCGGGTTTTCTAATGAGTAACGCACTCCTGGCTGGGCGGCCAAGTTAATCACCCGGTCAAACTGGTGCTCGTCAAAACACTTCTCTACCGCTTGGCGGTCGGCCAAGTTAGCGCGGATAAAGGTGTATTCGCCTTGGCTATCCTTGGCTTCGTGCTCTAGCAGGGCTAAACGCGCTTCTTTAAGTGCTGGATCGTAGTAATCATTGACCACATCAAAGCCGACCACGCTGTCACCGCGCTTGAGTAAGGCTCTGGCGACAGTAAAACCAATAAAGCCTGCTGATCCGGTGACGAGATATTTCATGGGCATCCTTGATGTTTTATCTGGCGCACAGCATAGAGCCGAGGGCGTTAATGTCAATTGTAGGAGTGGCTTCAGCCGCGAAACGTTTAAAAAATAAAAAGATATCGCGGCTGAAGCCGCTCCTACAATAGCGCTCGCAATGCTTGCTGCGCTTGGGCATCGCCGTGAACAATGCGCACGTCTTTTGGCGGCCTTTTCATGCCACGAATAAAGCGCAGCAAGCCGGTTTGGTCGGCATGGGCAGAGTAGCCGCCCAGGGTTTCGACCGGGGCGCGCACTTTGATGCTACGGCCGTCTATATCGACTTGTCTGGCGCCATCCTGAAGCTTGCGACCCAAGGTGCCGTCGGCTTGATAACCGACCAGCAGGACGTTGTGGCGCGGGTCGTCGAGCATGGCTTTTAGGTAGTTGACGATACGCCCACCGGTACACATGCCGCTAGCACTGATCACCACCGCTGGGCGGGCGCTGCTGGCCAAGTGCTGAACCATTTTTTGGTGAGCGGCGCTGCTATCAACGGTCAGCAGCTGATCGAACTTCAGTGGGTTGCGACCGTTAAGTACTTTTTTCAGTGCTTCTGCTTCCCAAAAAGGGGTTAGCTGTCGGTACACCTCGGTGAAACGGCTGGCCAAGGGTGAATCCAAAATAATCGGCAGTTCTTTCCACAGCAGTCCGTTGGCGGCCGGTTTGTTGCCGTTGCGGTAGATGATCTCTTCCAGCTCAAACAGCAGCTCTTGGGTGCGGCCGATGCTAAAGGCGGGGATCAGCACGGTGCCTTGATCCTCGAGGGCTTTTTTCAAAGTGGCTTCGAGTCGTTGCCGGCGGGTGCGGCGGCTTTCGTGATTTTTGTCGCCGTAGGTGCTTTCGATCACCAAGATGTCGCAGCCGTGCGGTGGCTTCGGGGTTGGCAAGATCGGTGCATGGGGTGCGCCAAGGTCGCCGGAGAAAACCACCAATTTTTTGGGCCGCTCAACCTTGCACTCAACGTAAGCCGAGCCAAGGATGTGCCCTGCCCGTTGCAGTCGCACCTGCAGGCCGGGAAAGAGCGTGTGCCACTGTTTATATGGCAGCGGCCGCAGGCGTGACTCGATCAGCTTGAGATAACGCTCGATACTTTTTGGCTGCTTGCTAAAACTGAGCCGAAAGGCATCTTCCAGCACGATGGGCAGTAATTTGGCGCTGGGCTCGCTGCAGTAAATCGGCCCTTCAAAGCCGGCGGCCAGTAACCAAGGAATGCGGCCAACATGGTCGATATGCACGTGGGTCACCACCAGGGCTTGCACGCGGCTGATATCGAAGTCGATGTTTAGGTTGGCGGCGCTGGCGCCGTAGGGGCCTTTATCGCGGCCTTGAAATAAGCCGCAATCAATCAGGATGCTGCGGCCTTGCTCGACCACCAGTTCGTGACAGGAGCCGGTGGTGCCGGTGACGGCACCATGGTGATGTATTTGCGGAAACAGAGATGTTGCGATGGCAAGTTTCATGGGGAATCCTTTCCCTTTGTAGGAGCGGCAATCCTGCCGCGATTATTTATATTCGTAGGCGTAGTAAGCGTTACCCGCACGGTTTTCCACACAGTTAAGAATGGAGCCTTTGATTACCACGCGGTTCTGGGCGAAGCGCTGCAGGGCCAGCTGGAACTCGGCAATGGTGGTGACACCAAAACGCGCCACCATCAAGCTGGTGCCGGCATACTGGCCAATGATAGAGGCATCGGTGACGGCCAATACTGGCGGTGAGTCGATAATGATTAAGTCATAATCCGCTGACTCTGCCTCGATCATTTCAGCAAAACGAGAATGCATCAGCAGCTCTGCTGGATTGGGCGGCACCGGACCACGGGCAATAAAGTCCACGCTGCCAGTGACGCCTTTGTAGATCACGTCTTTTAAAGGGTGCAGCCCTGACAGGTAGCAAGATAGACCGCGATCGGCCTGGGCGCCGAAGCTTTTATGCAGGTGCCCTTTGCGCATATCGCCATCGATCAGCAACACACGGCGGCCGGTTTGTGCCAGCGTGACCGCCAAGTTAGAGGCAATAAACGACTTACCAATACCGGGACTGGGGCCGGAAATCATCAGCACCTTGTTGCCGGCATCCATCATGACGAAGTGCAAGCTGGTGCGCAGACTACGCAGTGCCTCGATGGCTAGCTCGGTTGGATCTTCAATGGCTAGCAGGCCGCTTTTGGGTGCGCTTCTGAAGCTAGCTCGTAATGTACCCTCTAATAGTTTAGTGAGCCTACTCTGCTCCTCGGACAGCGGAATGGTGGCATACACTGGCAAGCCAACTTCTTCTAGTTGCGAGGGTGTTTCAATGCCCTGATGGAAGGCGGCGCGCAGTAGCACAATGCCGACACCCATCATGCCGCCAAGCATCAATGACAACATCATGATCAGTGGCTTTTTCGGCTTGATCGGGATGACCGCTGTTTCGGCGCGATCGATAATCCGTACGTTGCCGATGGTGCCGGCACGAACAACGCGCAGCTCTTGCGATTTATTCAGCATCTGCACATAAATTTCTTGGTTAACCTGCACGTCGCGGGTTAAGCGCAGCACTTCTTGTTGGGTCTCTGGCAAGCCACGCACTTGCTCGGACAGCTTTTCTTTTTCACTTTCGATGGTTTGTTGCTGCTGGATCAAGGTGCGATAAGCTGGGTGTTCACGGGTGTACAGCGCCGCCAGTTCTTTTTCTTGGAACATCAGCTCGTTTTCTTTTGTTTCCAGCGCCACTAAACGTGTCAGCACTTGCTGGGTTTCTGCTGCCAGATCTACTGAACCGCTTTTTAGGCGAAACTCATTCAGTAGCTGTTCGGCTTTTTCCAAAGTGGCGCGGATTTCTGGTAGCTGGCGCTCAAGAAACTCCAAGCTTTTTTCTGCTTCTGCCGACATGCGTTTGATGTTTTGCATCAAGTAGGCATCGGCGATGGCGTTCAAAATGGCGCTGTTGCCCCGCCGTGATGGGCCCGTGTAGCTAATGCTGAGGATGCCGCTGTTACGGCCTTGCTCGGACACGGACAGGCCATTGCGAATGGCTGAAATCTGACTGAGCCGTGTTTGTTTAATTAAAATCACTTCGTCATCGGCAGGCAGGACAAAGCGCTCTAGCAGCAGTGAGATCTGCCCATCTTCTGAGCGCGCCTCTTCGCCCTCAATGCCCTGCAAAACAACCTGCTCGTTGAACAACAGCTGATAGCCCTGCTCCGTGGCTTGCAGAATAAACTCTTCGCCTTCTAGCGCTGCCGGCACACTAAAGTCGGTGACACGAATGTCTGCTTCGGCATCCACTAATGATGCAAACACTGGCCCAGAGATGGCGGCAGGGCCGGGCTTGGTGAAGCGCCCGATCAGCGGCATTAAGTCGCGGCGTAGCTGTACGGTGATGCCCAGGGTATCGACCGCCTCACCCAGTACCATGCGCGAGCGCAAAATTTCGATTTCACCGACGGCGGAGCTTTCTTGCTCAAACATTTTTGACAGTTCGTCAAAGCCGGGCACGCCGCCCTGCTTTTTTTCCACTTGCAGCAAAGCATCCGCGCGATAAATAGGGGTGGCGGTGAAGGCATAGGCCGCGCCAAGCAAGACAGCCAGCACGGTGATGATAATGATGAGTAGCTGATTATCTAGCAGCAGACCCCACAGTTTTTGCAGGTCAATCTCATCGTCTTGGTGGTGCTGTCTTGTCGACGTATTCGACTCAGATGGGGACATCTTATAACCCTTTATAAAAGATGAGGCAGCCAAGCCTTACAGGCCTGCTCAATCAACTTATAAACATGCTCAAAGGTTTCAAGGTCACGTTGGTAAGGATCTGCAATATCGTGACCGCCGTCCCAATGGCTGAGCAAAAACGTCTTGCCGCCGGCCGTGGGGAATTGTCGCATAACTTCATTGCGCTGCTGCTTGCTCATCACCAGCAAGACGTCCGCGGCGCTACAAATTGCGTTGTCTAGCTGCCGCGCTTGGTGTGGTGGACAAACTACGCCATGGCTTTCTGCTACCTGCCTAGCGGTGGTGTCCATGTCGTGACCAACTAACGCGCCCAAGCCCGCTGAGCTGACTTTTTTACCGGGCAGTTGCGCTGCTAGCAGCATCTCAGCGGTAGGACTGCGACAAATATTACCAATACAAACAACAACGATATTGTCAAACATAGGTTCTCACCGCCGTTACATATCTTTGATTTCTGCATCCGTACGCGCGCCTAAATAAAGGGCATTGATAGTCGGCAGTAAATTGCTGATCAGGCGGTTCCAACGAGCGATCGGTGCGGCCGTTACGTAAACGATATCGCGCGGCTGCATGATGAAGTGATCGGCCAGCACCAACGCGGTGGCGTTACGTGCATTTAGCTGAAACACATCGACGCGCGGCTCGCCGTTTTCTTCACCGGCACGCAGCACAAAGATGCCACGGGCGTTGGCAGACAATTCATTGATGCTGCCAGCATCCGCTAGTGCACCGGCCAAGGTCAGGCCGTTGCGATCCATCATGACTTTGCTTGGCTTGCGCACTTCACCTAACACGAACACTTTGCTGTCGTTGTTATTGGGCACGTGCAAGACGTCGCCGTGCTTAAGCAGAATATTTTGTTCGGTGTTGCCATCAACATACAGCGAGGCCAGCGACAACGGATATTCCTTGCCGTCGCGGGTCAGCTTGGCCCGTTGCCAATCGGCTTCGGGGGACACGTCGCCAGAGGCGCTGATGGCATCAAGCAGGCGTAAAGGCACGTTGCTGATCGGCAGTGGCCCAGGCTGATTAACCGCCCCGGTGACATAAACGCGCTGCGAGCGAAACGCGGCGACGGTGACATCCACTTGCGGGTCTTCTATGTAGCGGCGCAGCTTTTTGGTGATTTCGTCGCGCACCATGGCGACGTTCATGCCGGTGACTTCGAGCTTGCCGACATAGGGATAAAAAATAGTGCCATCGGCATGGACCCAGTTGCCCGCCTCTGTGGCGCTGCGCATGGAGCCTGCTGGAATGGTCAGTTCTGGATGGCCCCAGACGGTGATGTTAAGGACATCGCCAGCGCCAACGAGGTAGTCATACTCATCTGAGACTTGAAGTAACTCTTGCGGCACCGGCGGCGCGGCAGCGGGCTTAACGCTCAACAAACCGGTGTCGATGGCGTGCACGCGAACAATATCCGGCAGCTCGACCGAGTCTGCGCTTTTTTCTGGCTTATCGACTTTGAGGTGGGAGCCAGGAATAGCGGCACAGCCACCCAAAAAAAGAGCAGTACACATAGCCAGCAAAGCAATGGCGTGATGGAAGGGTTTGATCGCAGGCAACAGTCTGTCCTTATGTTTTTCTGGCCAACATTCCGGAGTCGGCCACAACCATCGTTTTTTATGCCCTTCCAGCATTAACTGAAGAAGCGAATGGAAGGCCAGAATTGTACACGCGAAGGCTAAGACTGTGTAGCGAGTTAACCGCTATTGGAATCCTGCTATGACTGTGATGTGAACCAAGACACTAAATATTGTTCATTATTAAGGCACCAATGCCTGTTGCGCTTTGTAGATGAAGGCATTGGTGCCTGGGGTGGCTGTTACATCTGGATACGGCTGCGGTTCTTCTCAATGGTGGCAGCGCCGATGCCTTTCACCTTGGCCAACTCGTCTGCCTCTTTGAAGGGGCCGTTTTTCTCGCGCCAGGCGACGATCTCTTCTGCTTTTTTCAACCCGACACCGTTGAGTGCTTCGGCCAGCTCCGCTGCGCTCGCTTGATTGATGTTCACCATCGGCTGCGCTTGGATGGCGGGCTCAAGGTCTGCGGCGTAGGCTGGTGGCGCGGCAAAAAAGATCAGCGCAACAAGCAGGCATGCTGCTTGTAATAGCTGCAATAAAAACCGTGGTTGTGATTGCTGAACTTGATCAATCTGATCGATCGTCGCTTGCATGGTCATGCTCCTGATAAGTAGGGATGGCCATGCTGGCATTGGCACGATGACGCGGCTGTGCGCCGTCGCCATCGGCTGTTGTGCTATGCGCTTTTCAGGCTTTGCAGGATATCTGCCACCGCCTGTGTCGGTGAAGCGGCCGCGGTAATCGGCCGACCAATGACCATGTGGCTAACGCCTAAGGCCAGCGCTTGTGCTGGTGTGACGATACGGCGCTGATCTCCGGCGGCGCTGCCGGCTGGGCGAATGCCTGGGGTGACTTTAAGAAAGTCATTGCCGCACAGGTCGCGCAGCAACGGTGCTTCTTGGGCGGAACAGACCACGCCATCGACGCCGCAGTCTTGCGCTAATAACGCCAAGCGCTTGACCTGCTCTGCCGCCGGCACGGTGATGCCGGTTTCTGCTAAGTCTGCGTCTGTCATGCTGGTGAGCACAGTGACGGCGGTGAGTAACGGCCGTGTGTTGCTGCCCGCTAAGGCTTCGCTGGCCGCTTCCATCATCCGCCGGCCGCCGCTGGCATGGACATTGACCATCCAGACACCTAAGGCGGCCGCGCTCTTTAGCGCGGCGGCGACGGTGTTGGGAATGTCGTGAAATTTCAGATCAAGAAACAGCTCAAAGCCAAGTTTTTGTAGCGCTTCCACCACCGCTGGCCCTTCGCGGGTGAACAGCTCTTTGCCAACCTTGAGGCGCACGCTGGCCGGATCCAATTGCTGCGCCAAGCTGACTGCGTCGGCTAGGCGCGGGTAATCCAGCGCGACAATAATGGCTGAGTGATTCATTTAAATATCCCGATAAGGATGGGGTTTAGAGGTGCCCCAGTGTTTGCAGGAAGGACACTGCCACAGACGCCGCTGGGTTTCGTAGCCACAGTCACGGCACAGGTAAATCATTTTTTGCTGAAGCAGCTGATCGGCCAGCTTTTTCAGTAGCAACAGCGGCTCATGGCTGCCGGCCGCGCGCGCTTGGATCTCGATGATTTTTTTCATGCCCTGCAGCGTTGGGTTGGCTTTAACGTGATCGGCAATAAACAACGAGGCGGCATGATCACCGAGCTGGCAGCGCAAGCGTTCGGCCAGCTTCAAAACAATATTGGTGGACGGCGCTTCGATACAAAGACGACTTAAGTATTGGGTAAATTGGTCAAGCCGGTTGAGCTCTTTATAGCAGCGCTCAAGATCGTCGAGGATTTCATCAAAACAGGCCGCATCTTGGCGGCGCACACGGCGCAGCGCACGCACGGCGCTTTCCCAGCGGCTTTGCGTCATTTCCATTTTGCCTTGGAGCAAGCTGGCGCGGACGCAGCTGTTATCCAGTTGCAGGGCACGGCGCAGGCTACGGCGGGCAGCATTGTGCTCGCCCTGCCCGATCAATCGCTCGGCCAACTCGCAGTTGTACTGCGCCAGTGTTGGCGCAATGCTCGGCTCTTTGTGTAGCAACCGCTCTGCGATATTAATGGCGCTGTGCCAGTCACGCTCTTGCTCAAAGACGCTGAGCAATAAGCGCATCACTTGGGCGCTATGTGGACCACCGCGCTCGAGCAATGACTGCAGAATTTCTTCGGCCCGATCAAGCATGCCGGCGGATAAAAAGTCCTGCGCCAATTCCACTTGCACATCATCGCGGGCGGCCTTGGGCAGCTTCGGATGGTCGAGCAAATTGCTGTGAATCAGGGTGGCACGATCCAGCTCGCCACGGCGACGAAATACCCGCGCTAAAGCCAAGTGAGTTTCTAAAGTGTGTTCACTGACCGCCAAGCTTTTGACGAAAATCTCAATCGCTTTATCAGGCTGTTCATTGAGGAAATAGTTGAGGCCACGGATGTAGTCTCGGGATAAATTCTCTTCACTACGGACGCGCCGGCGGCGACCATCGCGACGACCCATAACATAGCCAATGGCAATGGCAACGAAAAACAGCAGCCACCACTCAGGCTGGTTCACGGTGCACCTCCAAGTTAGGCCTGATCGTTAGCGGAGTTTTCAGCCATCATCGCCTCGTTGACCCGCTCACGCAGCTCTTTACCCGGCTTGAAGTGTGGAACGTACTTGCCCTGCAGCTCAACCGACTCCCCTGTTTTGGGGTTGCGGCCGGTGCGTGGATTACGAAAATGAAGAGAGAAACTGCCAAAACCACGCACTTCTATACGGCGGTTATCCGCCAATGCGTCGGCCATTTCTTCAATAATGGTTTTTACTGCGAGTTCGACATCGCGAGGAGATAGCTGGGCCTGCCGAGCGGAAATGCGTTCAATCAGCTCCGACTTAGTAAGCGCCATAGTGTGCCACCTCTTCTAATTATGGGGGCGGCACTCGCGCGATGAAGCGCGTTGTGCCGCAAATTTGTATTCTTACTGTGGGAGCTGCAATCCTGCAGCGAAAGGTTTTGTTGTAAACCTATCGCGACAGGATTGTCGCTCCTACATTTTTCTATTACTTGTCTGCCAGTTGCGCTTTGATCAGGTCACCAATGGTTTTTGGTGCCTGAGCATCAGCGCCCTTAGCGTCTGCTGCTGGTGCTTCTGGCTCATCTTTCATGTCCTTCGCTTTAACGGACAGAGCGATGGTGCGGTTCTTGCGATCAATGGTAATGATCTTCGCTTCAACTTCGTCGCCAACGTTCAGTACGGCAGACAAGTCTTCAACGCGCTCGCGGGACATTTCAGACGCTTTCAGCGTTGCTTCAATGCCTTCAGCCAGCTCTACGGTAGCGACTTTCGCATCTACCGCAGTGACCTTACCTTTCACAATCGCGTTGCGGTCGTTTTCAGAAACATACTGACCGAACGGATCGCTTGTCAATTGCTTGATACCCAAGGAAATGCGCTCGCGCTCTGGGTCGATGGACAGGATAACGGTCTCCAGCTCATCGCCTTTAGCGAAGTTACGCACGGCTTCTTCGCCGGTGTCTTCCCAGGAGATGTCAGACAGGTGCACCAGACCATCGATGCCGCCTTCCAAGCCAATGAAAATACCGAAATCGGTGATCGACTTGATCTTGCCGCTGACTTTGTCGTCTTTCTGGTACTTGGTACCGAAAGATTCCCATGGGTTAGCTTGGCACTGCTTGATACCCAAGGAGATACGACGACGGTCCTGCTCGATGTCGAGGATCATCACTTCTACATCATCACCGATGGAAACAACTTTGGACGGGTGGATGTTCTTGTTGGTCCAATCCATTTCGGAAACGTGTACCAGACCTTCAACGCCCTCTTCGATTTCGGCAAAGCAGCCATAGTCGGTAAGGTTGGTGATGGTGGCTTTAACTTTGGCGCCCTGTGGGTAGCGCTTAACGATGTCATGCCATGGATCTTCGCCGAGCTGCTTAAGGCCCAAGGAAACACGCATTTTATCGCGGTCAAACTTGAGAACTTTAACGTCGATTTCTTGGCCAACTTCAACGATCTCGGATGGATGCTTGATACGCTTCCACGCCATGTCGGTGATGTGCAGCAGACCGTCGATACCGCCGAGGTCAACGAACGCGCCGTAGTCGGTAAGGTTCTTAACGATGCCCTTAACAACCATGCCTTCTTGCAGTGACTCAAGCAGCTGATCGCGCTCGGCACTGTGTTCGGCTTCCATAACAGCGCGGCGAGAAACAACCACGTTGTTGCGCTTGGCGTCGAGCTTGATAACTTTGAAATCCAGCTCTTTGCCTTCCAGATGAGCAACGTCGCGCACCGGACGGATATCGACCAACGAACCCGGCAAGAACGCACGAATTAGGCCAACATCGACGGTGAAACCGCCTTTAACCTTGCCACTGATAATACCTTTAACGATTTCGGTCTTCTCGAAGGCTTCTTCGAGCTCTGACCAGATTTCCGCACGCTTCGCTTTTTCGCGCGACAAGCGGGTGAAGCCCATGCCGTCGTCGATAGCGTCTACCGCTACTTCAACTTCGTCACCTACGGCAATTTCTAGCTCACCGCGCTCACTTAAAAACTCTTCACGTGGAATCACACCTTCGGACTTCAGTCCGGCATTAACGGTGACCCAGGTGCTGTCGATCGCGACTACGGTACCGGTAATAATGGCACCACGAGCAACGTCGAGGTCTTTTAGGCTTTCTTCAAACAGATCGGCGAAGGATTCGCTCATTAGGAAGTACTCACATGTTAACCATATCAGCCAGCAGATACGGGCAGCTTTAAGTTAAGTTGAACGACGGCCTTGCTGGTTTACTTTGGCGACCGCGCGTCAACCAATCCGCATGCACTTCAAACGAGGTGTCGTTTTTGTGCTTCGTCGAGAATCCGGACAAGTACGGCATCAATCGTCATATCAGTGCTGTCGATTACCAGTGCATCTTCTGCTGGTTTCAACGGCGCCACAGCTCGATTCATGTCACGTTCATCACGGTTGCGGATGTCCTCGACAAGGGCGGCGAGGTTAGCACCAAAGCCCTTTTCCTTCAACTGGTTATAGCGCCGCCGGGCGCGCTCTTCAGGGCTGGCGGTGAGGTAAATCTTGAGTGGCGCGCGGGTGAATACCACGGTGCCCATATCGCGGCCGTCGGCGACTAGGCCGGGCGCTTGGGCAAAGCTCTGCTGGCGGGCCAAAAGGGCATCGCGTACCGGCTGCAATACCGCCACGCGGCTGGCCAGTTCGCCCACTTCTTCGGTGCGTAAAAAGCCAGATACGTCCTCACCGGCCAGTTCAATTTTCAGCTCACCGTCTTGTTCGGTGAAGCGGCAGGGCAATTCACGGGCCAGCGGCACCAGCGCCTGTTCATCATCCAGCGCCACACCCAGATTGCGCGCATGCAAACCGAGCAGCCGATAAAGTGCTCCCGAATCAAGCAGTTGCCAGCCAAGCTTGGCGGCTACCTTGCGTGCGATGGTGCCTTTACCGGAGGAAACCGGGCCGTCGATGGTGATGACCTTTATATGCTGGCTCGCTGATGGCTCTGCCATTAATCCTGCTCCACGCGGATGTTCATGCCGGCGGCGCTGGCCAGCTCGGCAAAGCTGGGGAACGAGGTGGTGACGTTGGCGCAGTCGTGAATCAGGATCGGCGCGTTGGCACGCAAGGAAGCAATGGCAAAGCTCATGGCAATGCGATGGTCGCTGTGCGCCTGCACTTCGCCGCCGCCGTATTGGCCGCCACGGACACGGATGCCGTCGTCATACACTTCGCACTCGACCCCTAGGGTGGTCAGGCCATCGGCCATCACTTGGATGCGGTCAGACTCTTTCACGCGCAACTCTTCAGCGCCGTGCAGGATGGTGTCACCCTCGGCGCAGGCCGCAGCGATAAACAGCACGGGGAATTCGTCGATGGCCAGTGGTACCAGCTCTGCAGGAATGGTGATGCCTTTGAGCTTGGCGCTTTTCACGCGAATGTCGGCGACCGGTTCGCCGCCGGCGTCACGCTGGTTTTCTAGGGTAATGTCGGCCCCCATCAGCTTGAGGATGTCGATAATGCCGGTGCGGGTTGGGTTGATGCCAACATGCGGCAACAGCAGCTCGGCATTTTTGGCAATCGAGGCACCGACTAGGAAGAACGCGGCAGAAGAGATGTCGGCCGGCACTTCCAGCTGACAGGCGCTTAGCTTGCCGCCGCCACGTACTTTGCTGGTGGCGCCATCACGGATCACTTCATAGCCAAAGCCGGCCAACATACGCTCGGTGTGGTCGCGGGTGGGCGCCGGCTCGGTGACGCTGGTTTCGCCTTCGGCATACAAACCAGCCAGCAAGATGGCTGACTTTACTTGGGCAGAGGCTACCGGCATGTCGTAATGCATGCCTTTCAGCGGGCTGCCGCCGTGGATTTGCACTGGCGGGGTGCCGTTATTGGTGCTGATGTTGGCGCCCATGCTGCGCAGCGGCTTGGCCACCCGCTCCATCGGCCGGCGTGTTAGCGAGGCATCGCCGGTTAACTCGCTGGCAAAGCGTTGCCCAGCAAGCAAGCCCATCAGCAAACGCATGGTGGTGCCGGAGTTACCCATATACAGGGTGCTGCTGGGCGCTTTTAAGCCGTGCAGGCCGACGCCATGAATGCGCACACGGCCGCCGCTGGGACCTTCGATAACCACGCCCATGTCGCGAAAAGCGTGCAGCGTGGCCAGTGCATCTTCACCTTCGAGAAAGCCTTCCACCTCGGTGGTGCCTTCGGCCAGCGCGCCCAACATGATCGAGCGGTGCGAGATCGATTTGTCACCGGGTACGCGCAAGGTGCCATTAAGGGAGCCACCCGGCTGTAGATGAAACTCAACCCGGCGATCGTGGCCGGAAGCAGTGTTACTCATGGCAGTTTTGTCACTCGCTTTAGTGTTGCTGTGGTCGTTGAGCTGCTGGGCGGCGGTGTAGGACGTCCGCGCCGACAGCGCTAAAAAATGTGCTCGGGCGCTGTTCGCCTGAGTCATGATGGTCAGCAGTGCGTCACTGTCGCCCTGCTCCACCGCTTTGCGAAATTCATTTAAGCCTTGCTGGAAAAGATCGACTGAGCGCAATACGGAGTCGCGGTTTTCCTTAAAAATATCGTGCCACATCAATGGATCGCTGGAAGCAATGCGGGTGAAATCGCGAAAGCCACCCGCAGCATAACGAAAGATATCTAACGAGTCGTCCTGACGGGCCAGCGTGTTGACCAAGGAGAACGCTAGCAGGTGCGGCAGATGGCTGGTTTCCGCCAGAATGCGATCGTGCTCCTGCGGCTCCATGGTTAATACTTCTGCGCCGACGGCTTGCCACAGTGCGCGAATTTTTTCTGTCGCCTGCGGGTCAGTGGCGGCGATGGGCGTCAGAATGATGCGGTGATTTTCATACAGCGTGGCATCAGCCGCATCGACGCCGCTTTTTTCTTTACCGGCAATCGGGTGGCCAGGGACAAAGCGACTGATGTGTGGCGCCAGTGCCTGTTGCGCCGCTTCGATCACTTTGCCTTTAACGCTACCGCCGTCGGTGATGATCACTGTGTTGGTTAAACCTGGTGCCATTTTTTCCATGGCGTCGGCCATGCTCGATACTGGCACAGCCAGAAAAACCAAATCCGCACCGCGTACTGCTTCGGCAAAGTCGGTGCTGCCTTCATCAATTAAACCGAGCAGCTGGCCTCGTTCGATGGTGCGCTCAGAACGTGCGCCAGCAACGATGGTGGTGGCCAAACCGCGCGCGCGCATGGCAGCGGCCAAGGAGCCGCCAATTAAACCTAAGCCAATAATCGCGACGCGGTTAAACATCATCACCGACAACCTAGGTCATGCAGGAAAAGAGCCTGTGAAACAAACAACTGTGGGAGAGACCTTTGTGGAAGAAATACCTGTGCAGGCTGCACCTGTGGGAGC
>Ga0209075_1002702_pt1 | contig 15439 bp, 14 predicted proteins | sample Stecom2011_FD_187523 | JGI IMG/M metagenome (GOLD analysis project Ga0209075, IMG submission 187523) | Agricultural soil microbial communities from Utah to study Nitrogen management - Steer compost 2011 (SPAdes) (version 2) | ecosystem: Environmental > Terrestrial > Soil > Agricultural land... | reverse complement strand
ATTGTTCAATCGAAAGACAGTTTGCACATTGAGCGGATTGCTTTAGAGAAATTTCCACTAACGATGGAAAATGTATCATCCCACCCTGCCACGGAATATTTCGCGAATCAGCAGCGTTTTTATCGTGCAAAACGAAGACTGGAGCAGCAGCAACTGTTGCCCGACATCAGTTTGTCTTATGCCATTGGCGATAATCTCAGTTTAAACGAAAACTTTTTTAAATATCAAGTGGGATTAAAGATTCCGTTGTTTTTTGGCGGAAATGCATCGAAGATAAAAGCTTCGAAAATCGCGATTGAAATCAGCGAACAGCAAGCCAAAGATTTCGAACTTCAATTCAATTCAAAACAAGCCCAATTGCTGAGCGAACTTGCCAAATACGAAGAAGCACTGGCATATTATGAAGGTGAAGGAAAAACACTTTCCGAAGAAATTTTAAAAACGGCAAACGGTAGTTTTCAAAATGGAGAAATCGATTTCTTTCAATACATCCAAAGTCTTGAGAATGTCTATGAAATCGAATTGGAGTATTTAGACAATCTCGACAAATACAATCAAACGGTCATTGCCATCAACTATTTAACCCTGTAATAAATTAATTATGAACTATATAAAATCAATTTTTATACTCAGTGCACTGATTTTCATCGGTTGCAACCAAGGTGAAAATACAACATCTCGAGAAACAGAAGCCCACGCCGATAATGAAATAATTCACGTTACCAAAGCGCAATTTGATAGTGCTAACATGGAAGTGGGAAGATTAACCGACAAACCCTTTGCGCAAACCGTGAAGACCACTGGAATCATCGATGTTCCACCGCAGAGCAAAGCGGTTATTAGTGCTTTTTCTGGTGGGTATGTCAAAAATACACCACTACTTATCGGAGATAAAGTAAGCAAAGGACAACGTCTGGTAACTCTGGAAAACCCAGAATTTATAACCATGCAACAATCCTATTTAGAAACGGCAGAACAATTGTCTTATTTAAAATCGGAATACGAGCGACAGAAAACGATGTTGGAAGAAAACATCACCTCGCAAAAGAGTTTTTTAAAAGCAGAAAGTGATTATAAAACTGCCATGGCACGCACCACCAGCTTAAAGAAAAACCTACAAATGCTCAACATCAACCCCGATGCAGTTTTGGCAGGAAACATCGTTTCTCAAGTCAGTATTTTTAATCCGATTGCTGGATATGTCACCGGTGTTTTTGTGAATACAGGTTCCTACGTTTCCCCTTCGGATAAGATTATGGAAATAATAAACACCGATCACATACACTTGGAATTGAAAGTTTTTGAAAAGGATTTGATACACATAAAGAAAGATCAGGAAGTTCTGTTTAAGGTGCCAGAAGCTTCACAAGAATACTATAAAGGCGACGTGCATTTGGTGGGCACCTCCATCGATCCTAATTCACGGGTTGCCTTGGTTCACGGCCATATTGATCACGATAACGATGCCCACTTTTCAACGGGGATGTTTGTGGAAGCAGAAATCGTTACAGGTGCATCCACCGCATTGGCACTTCCTGAAGAAGCTGTCATTGAATTAGAAGGCGTCTACTTTGTGTTGCTTTTGGAAAGTGAAAACGATGAGGAATACGAATTTCATCCCTTGGAAGTAAAAGTGAAACAGACCTACAATGGGTTTACAAGTTTTGAAACTCAATTACCTTTGGATGGTACATATCTGACGAAAGGTGGATTTGTGTTGATGCAGGTAGAGGGTGCCGGGGGCCACAGCCATTAAACGATCAAGTCACCTAAATAGGAAAACAGCGGTTAAGATTCACATTTATAGATCTTATGAGGAGACTCATTATACCCCGAAATTATAGGAAATGCATTTTACCTTCCTATTTAAGCAAAGAGACTATTGATGTTAAACTGCTAATCCTTAGCACTTTAGTGGTCGTAACCCACTCAATATAAATACTTTAACATAAACATGGGAAGATAGGGGTAATAAACACTTACATTTGTACTCATAAATAGTGAGCCAGTATTTTTTAATTTCTACCCAATTTTAATAAATCTTTCGCTTTCTTTTTTGAATTATAAGCCGCAACCAAGTGAGTTCGGTAAAAAAAGATAGGATCTTAGTAGCGATAGTTTCCCACCGTTTTTTTTAATTCACAAACAACAAGTCATTGACCATCCATAGTTGGATTCAATAGCTATATAAATAAGTAAAGGATGGTTGTTGGCTCCTTAAAATCACCGAGATACATTAGCTTTCGGGATAAACAAACTAACAACAAAACCGTGCGTGGTCTATATATGGCAACGAACGACTCTTAACAGAGTAAACATATTTTAAAATGTTAAAAAGAATTATCAGTAAATTAATAAACAATAAAGTAAACACCATGAAAGAAGGTACAGTAAAATTTTTTAACGAAGCTAAAGGTTTCGGATTTATCAAAATGAACGACTCAGATAAAGATGTCTTTGTCCACTCAACAAATTTACTCGACAACATCCGTGAGGATGACCGAGTACAATTTGAAATTGAAGAAGGCCAAAGAGGACCAAGCGCTGTTAGAGTAAGCTTGCTATAATAGCCGATAAATAATAATTGTAAAACCGCTCCGAATTTATTTGGAACGGTTTTTTTTTATTTTTAATGAATTATTAATTTTATCAACAACAATAATAAATCCTGATTGAGAATGAGAAAACTTGTTTTTGATATAGTATTTATCATCTGTGCAACAGTTGTTTTGATACTATTGTTTGAATATGCACTGTTGGAGAAATATATTGCATTTTCTTTGATTCCGATTTTAATCGCTTACTTCTCAGGACAGTTTTCAGAAAGAAAGTTCGGTAGAAATTAGCCTCACTCCTATTTCAAGTTTGTCGGTATTTCGATGAGCTTTTTCTATTTGTAAAATGTAAATTCAATTTCTTTTGGCATAATATGAACAGCCCTGAAATCTTCTATCGCCCGAATCTGATGCTTAATATCGGCTGGGATGATAAAGCTATCTCCTTCCCGTAATGTATGATCGGTTTCATCCATGGTCAATATAAAAGCACCCTCCAATACAACGAGCACCGATTCTAAATTGGCGGTGTGTTTTGGCAGGAGATCACCTGATTTTGCTTTCATCTGTTTGGCTGTGAGTTTATCTCCTTCGGCCAATAATCTTACTTTAGGATTTGTTATTTTTTCCATAATTCTATTTTTTATAAACTTACCCTTCTTTTGGGCAGCAATTAAAAGATAATAAAATTCATTAGTTTCTCGAATAGAATGTCTTGAAAGTGAGGTTTAATAACACGCGCTTATTGTCCAAAGCGTTTTATTTCGATGTTACGCTTTTCTACGTGTAAATACAACGTATCGAGAATTGTTATTTTCGATTGTACAATCTCGACGGTATTCGGAATGTCCTTCAAACTTGTTTTATTGGGAAGGTGTTCTTTGGGAATATGAACGTTATAGGTGTTAGTGGGCAGATAAATTGAAAAGTCGCCACTGTCGTTTGTCATTGCCGTCCATTTTTTACCATTCGGATCGGTTAAAACAATATGGATTCTAGCAAGACTTCCTGTAACCTGCTCATTCATAATCCCAATTTCTTGAACGTCGATTTTGCCCCTTAGTGTCCCGGTACGTTGCAGGGGAATCGCTACTTGAGTTCTTTTAGAATCGATAGCTACTACCTGCTCTTCTGAATACCATTTTGAAACCCTAGCTTCGATTTTATATTGACCATGGGGCACTTTATTATATCCAACCTTCCCCTGATCATCGGTTATAAAATTTACCTTATTAATTGCTACCAATTCATTTTTCGCTGGGAAATCGATTCCCTCATCGAATTGATTGTTGTTATTATTATCATAATAAACAAAAACATTAATGTTCCCACTCCTTGATAATACAGCTTGTCTTCCATTAGGCAACTTCAGGTTAACACCTGCACGCATCAAAAATTTCGGTGAAAAATGTTGCGCCTTTTCATAATAAGAACCTTGCAATCCGAAATAAAATTCTAAGAAATTGCTCACGTTCAGATTGCTTTGAAGGTTATAGCTCCAAGTGTTTCCGAAAAATCGATCGGCTTGGTAGATTATCTGAGCGTTTCCTTGTAGATTATTATTAAACATCATGCGATGATATCCCGAAGCCATTGTCCATCGTTCTATGGAAGACTGATTGTCATACAAATAGTTGTATGCAGATTCCGAAAGATAAAAGCCACCGTTTTGGTAACTGGCATTCAAATTAAATCCGTTGTAATTCCAAGCCAAATTGGTTCGGTTAATAAAGGTTGGTCCCTTGGAATATGAAAGGTTGGAAATACCGTTGCTCAGGGTGGCAACAAGACTTTGGCCAGATTTGCGAGAATACCAACTTAATGTAGTGTGAACGTAAACATTCTCCATGGATAGGGTGGTTGAGGATTCGTCTATTACTGTAAAAAAAGCTCCTTTTTCTCTAAAGTATTCAGGCGACAGGCTATATCTAAAATTGGCGCCCAACACACTAGACACCCCAGCGTTTGCACCATAAGATTCGCGCTCATTCGTGGCAGCATGAAACGAAATATATTTAGGATTGTTTTTAAGATAACTTCCATTCAGCCAAAATTTGTATTGATCTTTTTGCTTGCTTATTCCGTTATTGAAAGAGAGAACACCTCTTCGGATTCCGGGATAATACGCACTGCTCCACGTATTGTTTCCTTTCACTTGAAAACCACCAATCTGGCCGATATAATTCACATCCAAAGCTCCCGAAAATTTTGTGGTGTTTAGCGCATTCAACATGTAATATGTATTTGCTCCCCCCGCTGCGATGTTTAAACGCCAACTTTCGTTGGGTGTCCATTGGATACTGTTTTGAAGTAAATTGGTATATCCCTCGAAGCTTTTGTCAAAAACATAAAATAAATTCTGATTGCTGTTTTTAGTTTTAATATTCTTGAATTTTGCAAAAACATTGAACTCCTCGATACTTGTATGATCAACAGGGTCTAATAAGTTATACGTCTTGTCTATAACTCCGAGGTGGAAATCTGACTGGGTGTTAAAAGCATCTTTATAATTAAAAGTTACACCGCGTCCATTAATGTACATATTGGTCTCGTGGTCTTGGATATTCCCCGCTCGAACGCCCATGTGCTCATTCTCGTAGGCCACCCATGTATTTGTCATCATTGGCTTTACTTGAGGCCGGTCCCACCATATGGCGTCTACGTTAAAATTCACTTGGCTCTTATCCAGCAAGAATTCGCCACGTCCTTGTGCGGTGTAGGATTGTGAATTTTGACCAATATCTCTGATCCCAAAACTAATCTGGTTTTTTGTCCAAGATCTATTTTGTGTATTGAGATCTGCAGGGGATTTATAGCGCCTTTGTGAAGCCGTATTTTGAACAAAAAATAAGGTGTTGGCCATGAACTCCATGTGTTTGTTTAACAAAGCAACTCGAATGGAGAACTGCTCTAACTGCAACATCTTCCTATCGATTAATCTTGAGTATGTTACAATCGTATCGGTGAAAGCAGGTAATTTTATCTGGGTAGGTGTTCTTTTTCTATACTCCAATTCTTGTGGAAGGTTGACGACTAACTCGAGGATTTCATCTTGGTTTCCTAGATTGACAATTTGAAAGTCAATACGAATAGAATCGCCAATATTTTTCATAAATACGGTTGGCTCTTCTGTAAAAATACGAACGCGATGATAGGTAGGGATAAAAACCGAAGTGCTGGTTTCTGCGATTGGGTTTTCCTGTGTTTTAAGGGTAAACCCTACCGAAACCGTACCGGCTTTTTGTAATTGATTTACGCGAAGACGAATTGGTTGGTAGCGCTTTTTATTGGCTGCTATGCGGATAGGAATTTTTGCAGAACCAATCACATCCATTCCACTTGGCACGTCCACAGTAAGTATTCCATCAAAGTCTTCGGAACCCACATTTTCCATTTCAACAACAACCGTTTCCCATTCTTTACTTTTTATTTCCACTTTTGGAGTAACCTCCAAATGAATGTTAAATGCGTTTTGAGCATTGGTTGAAAACACGACGCTTAGTATAAAAAATAAGCGAAGGAGGATATGTTTGCCAAAAATCTGCATAAATTACTGGGGCGCAAACGAGTAGATAATTGTAGTTGTATAGGTATCGGATGCCGCCTCGACAAATTCCTGATTGTCTGGCAGAGTAAAATATTTTAAATCGAAACTTTGTACGTGGGTGTTATTAAATGGGGCTTGTATAATTACTTGGTCTGTATCCGACAATACAATCGTACCTTGTTGTTGCTCGTTTTGACTTTTCAACTCTATGTTTATGTTCGAGAGCGATAAGCTGTTGTTGTTTGCCGAATACAACTTGTCTGTTGTTGCCCTCGCTAAAATGAAATAATCTGTATTAGTGGTTACTTCAACTGCATCGGCGTAAGTTACTGCTACCCCATCCACATAACGTTCTAAACTATTGAAGTCTAATGTAGCATTACGAGCAGGTCCTTGTACCAAAATACCATTAATCACCTCATCGGGCGGCGTGTCTGTAGGGAAAACTCTCATTTTAATCGAATGGCTTCTCGGCGTAGTAATCACGTTATCGTTTTGGTCCAATATGCGGTATTGTAATTCAATTTTATACTGTATATTACTTTTGAAATCTTGTAAATAACTTCCCCCCTCAACGACCAAATAAAAACTTGTTTCAATCATTGTATAGTCAATATTGGTTTTTCCATAAGGCGAACTCTCAATTAGCCTTACATAGCTTTCGCTCATTGGAATATTGCCGAGATAGTACCCAATCTGACCGGGTGTTATTGGGGTTTGGTTTGATTGCACATCTTGTACTTGTAAAAACACTTTTTCACTAGGAAATGTAAGTCCATGATTTTCTGGCTGCTTTATAGGACTTGTCAGTCGATATTCTAATTTCCAACCTGGCTGCAAGTAAACATTATAATCAATATGGATTTGAAGCGTAAATGCGTTTGGAATTTGTGCCCCCGAATATGAGTTCACTGGTGCATAGGTCCCGAAAGGGTTTAATCTAACACCTGATTTTTTATGATTTGGCTGCGCTTCTACTTGAAAAAAAGCCAAACAACACAATAGAAATAAATAACGTTGAATTTTATTCATAATCAAATTGGAGTTCAGCGATTTTTAATTCGTTGCTGTATTCAAACAGGGTAGAAACAATATAATTTCCTTTTTCTAATCCTTCAGGCAATGGAATGTGCACCACACGAACATCTTTAGGCAACGTATAGAACACTTGATTCGGTAACCGAATTTCCTCTCCAGTTTCTTGGAATAAAAGCGTGGAGGTCAAATCGCCATCCGTCCAAATATTGCCGGTATTTTCAAATTCCAATTCCAACCTGTTTTCGGCTGCATTATATAGAAAGTCTGTGGCAACGATCTCAGGATTTCGTTGGTTATTGAGTTTGTGATAAATTTTTATCCCCGAACGAACAGAGACCATGATATTTACGCCGTGCTCATCGACAGATTGCGTTGGGTTGATTTGGTTGATATACAACATCGCTGTTCGAATTTCATCTGTGGTTGTATCCACATCTTCCGGAACCTGCATCAACAGTTCTAATTCAGTCGATTCTCCTGGCCCCAATGTAAACAGAGCGTTGGGCAACACGGTTATCCAATTGGCGCATGAGTTTGAAAGTGTGCCCGGTGCATGGATTTCATTGTGCCCTTTCTTATTGTACTCCCAATCGTTTAACGACACTGATAAATCCAAAGTATTGGTTTTACTGAGATTGGTGACCAATACTTTCTTGACATCTTGGGCGCCTTCAGGAGTTATAAAGTAATTACGAGGCGGACTCACTGAAATTCCAGTTTGAGAAAATGCTTGGAATATTGGCAGGAAGATTAAAATCAGAAAAAAATTTCGCATTATGTTGTTTTTATGGAAGGTATAATAGACAAAAAAGCAATTAAAAAGGAACCCTTTCTAATTGCTTTTAATAAAATGATAGAGATTTTATTTTACTGCGCTTCTAACGTATAAACTACAGTTGTAGTATACGTAGTTGGGTTCTCTACGTTAAAATACTTGGTTACATAAGCATCTGCACCTGCAGCTTCATACTTAATATTAAACGTTTTGTTTACACCACCCGTTGGGTTAGAAATTATCGGTTGGTCCTGGTTAGTAAGTGAGATCGTTTGAAAGTTTGTTCCAGATAATCCCGAAGTACCTAATGATGGAGTGATTATGATATCTGATGCATCAATATTTTCTGGTACATCTTGGTGTGCGCTCTCTAAAGTGGTCGTGCTTGATTTTGCCGAAATTTGGAAACCACCTGTACTGTAGATATTCAAGTGATCTGCTTGATCTAGCGCCACGCCATTTGCATAGTCATCTGTAGTTTGATAATCTAGATTAACGATCTTTTGCGATGAATTTACTACAATTGTTTGAATTGGGTACAAACGTACGTTTAATGTAACCTCATCTGAATCTACATTGTTTGTTGTTTGCCCATAGGCTTTAGGAGTCAAGACAAGTGCTAAAATTCCTAAGGTAAATATTACTGCTTTTTTCATTGTTCTTAAGTTTTGTTGTTTTACGAGTGCAAACATAACAACAATATGTTTGTTAAAATGGTTGAAAAAAACAGAAAAACGATGAAAAAGTACAACAGAACTGCCCTTTAGCAACTCAAGTCCTGAACAAACGGTGTTTATTATACCGTTTGCGGTAATTGTGTGGTGTTAATCCCATAGAGTTCTTAAAAAAAGAAATAAAATTCGTCTCTTCCGAGAATCCCAAATCGAATGTAATTTCTTTTACGCTCAAGTCGGTATTCGACAACATTCTACAGCTCGTTTCCAATACAATTTCAGTAATAAGCTCTTTCGGGGTTTGGTTAAACGCTTTTTTGCAAATGACTCTCAGATTGCGTTCGCTGATACCCAATTCTTCAGCGTAATAAGACACAAACCGTTGTGTTTTGAAGTTTTTAAAGACCAATTTCCTAAAGCGCATGGCAATGTCAAAATCGTTAGATTCAATAATAGCCGAATTATAATCGATATTTTTGGTCGTTTCTTCTTTCATCTGAGTCATGGCATAAAGGATGTTTATGGAGATTAAACTGTGCACCAAGTCAGAATACAAACCTTCTTTTTCCTCACTTTTGGCGGCGTCGAAAATTTCAGAAACCACTTTCCGGATATCGCGGTTGGAAAAAATCAAGTTTTCTGTAAAACACACCCGGTCTGCCTTGTGAAATAAAGGTGTGGTCTGTAGAATATAGGCTTCTCTTGTAGACCGTGCAAAGAAAACCGATCGGAATAATATTAATACGGCATCGGGGAAATCACCCCGAACAAAACGGTTTGCTTTATGAGGCCCAATAAATAAAAAGTGATGTGGTGGAATCTTGTATTCTTTTCCTTCAAACCAATGAATGTAGGGGTTACTGCCTGTCCACAACATTCCATAAACACCCCATGTAGCAGGTCGATATGGAAAAGGAAAATTATTTTCTATGTCAGGAATATTAATTATTTCAAAATCCTTGTCTTTTTGTAGGGGATCTATTCGTAGGTTTGGTTTTTCAAGGAGCATGTTAAGTTGTTTTATTTAAGACATAATTTGTGTCCAAAACTAGTTAGGACATAGCCTATGTCTGGAGGATTAATGTGCAATATAGGAAATAGAATCTGGCAATAAACTGACCAATATCACTCAACCTAACGCAGGACCAATAGGGGCATATCCCTATTGTTGATCAATAGATCATTGGTAACGCTACCAACAAACAAGGCTTTGATTTTGCTGCCACCACGTGCCGAAACAACAATGATATCAAAGTTGCCTTTATCAGCGTGAAGCTCAATGGCTTCAACCACAGAAAGGTCGTCTCTATAAATATACCGGAATGGGATTTCCTCAGAAATTTTATGTCTTTTTCTAAATTGTTTGACACGTTCTCTAAGATGTTCTTTGGTTTTATCAATAACTTTTTCGGTATTGATATAAGGAAAGAAAACCGAAGGAATGTTATAGACGTGCAAGCCTTCAATATTTCCACCAGAGCGTGCTACCAAACTTTGCGCTACATTAAAGCACTTGGCCGAACCGGTGCTAAAATCAGTCGGAACCACGACGTTTTCCATTTTATGCTTTGCCGCTTCAGGCACGAGTAAAACATGCGTGTGGAGCATGCGCACCAACTTTTGATTCAGTGCTCCCGTTCCTTGCAACTCGTCTTTATTTCCTAACACCACCATGTCTATATCGTATTCCTTGGCGAGGTGACTCAGGATACTTTCAGTGTAGTCGTCGGTAGTAATCAATACGGTGTGAGGCACAGAAGCCGTGTAATGCTTTTCTATAGATCTTTGCAATCCGCGATCGACAATATCTTCTATCGTAATGCCTTCATCTAAGAAGTCATCGTATAAATCGGAAAGCTTATATTGTTTGATGTTATGGGTAAAGTAAAGGTGTTCAATATTCCACACCGAGCAAAGATAGCTTACATACGCCAATAGGATAGAGTCCATAGCGGTTAGGTCTAAAGCCACCATTAATCGCAACTCGTTATCTAAGTTTATTTTTTTTGTCATCTTTTTACAATCACTGTTTTTTATAAAAGAATAAGGTTTCTATAAATCGGTTATTTTGGGTTTCTTTTTACGCTCCGATTCAATCTTCTCTAAGTTTTTTTCCTCTCGTTCTTGATTGACTAAATCTAAAATGTTTTTACGATAAGTCTCTCGCTCCAATAATTTTTCTTTTCGTTTGGATTTTTGATAATCTTCATTAATACCTCTAAAAAGTGAAAAACACATCATTACTAAGAGTATGGCAAAAGGCAGTCCTGAAATCGTCACAACCGTCTGAAGCGCATCCAATCCGCCTCCATACATCAAAACCGCCGCGATTAGTCCGGTAGCAATTGCCCAAATTACACGTTGCATGGGGCGCGTTTTCGGACTTCCACTAGAAGTAATACTATCAACTACCAAAGCACCCGAGTCTGCCGAAGTAATAATAAAACTCGAAATCAGGATAACACCCAGAGATTTCAGTACTATGGCTAAAGGAAACTTCTCGAAAAACACGTAGATGGCCGTCGAAATATTTTCATTCACGGCGGCAATCATGGCGGTGTCTCCTTGCAGAATATCACGCATCGTAATTCCTCCAAAAGCGCTAAACCACAAGAAGGTAACTAAGGCTGGTAGAATCAATACACATAAAATAAATTCTTTGATGGTCCGTCCTCTCGAAATTCGTGCGATAAACGTACCGACAAATGGCGACCAAGAAATCCACCATCCCCAATACATAATCGTTCGCATTTTTTGCCAATCGGTGCCTCGTAAAGCTTCGGTCCAAGTAGACATATCGACAAAGTGAACCAAATAACTTCCAATATTCTGGATGTAAGATTTAAAAATAAACGTTGTTGGCCCAAGCAATAAAACAAGAATAAATATCGCTGAGGCCACTCTGACGTTTAGTTTACTGAGCATCTGAACCCCTCGGTTTACACCACTGAAGGCCGAAAGAGTTGCCGCTAGAGTGACTCCTATTATAATAATGACTTGATAAAACAATGAGCTCGGCACTCCAAAAACGTGCGTTAACCCAGAGTTGATTTGTCCGACACCAAAACCAATCGTTGTGGCCAAACCGAATAATGTCGTAATCACCGCCATAATATCGATGACATCTCCCATCCAACCGTAAATCCTATTTCCTAAAAGTGGATAAAAAGCCGATCGAAGTGTCAGCGGCATCTTTCTATTAAATGTAAAGTATGCTAAAGAAAGTCCTACGACTGAGTAAATTGCCCATCCGTGAATTCCGTGATGGAGGAACGAGAAGTTAATTGCTTCTTGTGCAATCAGCGCTGGTTCTTCTCCAGCCAAACGCGGTGGATTTAGAAAGTCGCGAACCGGGTCGGCAATACTAAAAAGCACCAGGCCGTTTCCAATACCCGCACTGAACAACATCGCAAACCACGCCCACCTGCTGAATTCGGGTTTAGATTTTTTTCCGCCTAAGCGAATCGACCCAAATTTGCTAAATGCGATATACAGACAGAAAACAATAAATAAATTAACCGTTAAGGTGTATATCCATCCTCCATGATTAGATACATAGGCTTGTGCCGCACCAAAATACTGCTCGGCTTCTTCTTCAAAAATGAGTGTAAAACCAATGCTAAAAATAATAACGGCAAGAGCAGAGAAAAATACCGTTTTGTTAACTACTAATCCAAGAAATTTTGAGGCACTTTCTTTTCGAGTGACTTTAATTGACATAAAATTTAGGTGTTTAAGACATATAAATTTACAGAAATATCATTCTATAAGAAGCGTCGTACCGAACTATATTAAAAAAACCCTTACTTAGGGTCTTCTAACAACTGAAGCAAACTTCAGTCTCTTATTTTAAAAAATGAATAGTTTTCTGTAAAATGCGCAAAATATTATGATTACTATTGAACTCAGCGCATGCTGAGTCGCTTTATTAAATTTTAATTAAGAGTCATAATACTATAATTAATAGGACTTCCCAAATATTTTCGTCATTTCGTATTTTTTCGTAAGTAAAAAATGCACATAATCTCACTCGGGCAAAGAACCATAGTTTATAATTTATTTAGCAGACTTATTTTAGAAGAGATAAAGCTTTAGCGGTCATTTGCATTTTGACTATTTCTTATTCGCTCTTCATTCGCCATCTATTGCATCTGCGCCATCTGTGAGCCAATTTAATGTCACACGGACAAAAGCGTTTTCTTTATAATTGTCCTTCTCAAAAAACAATCCGATATCGCCATTTTCGAGAATTGTCATGGATGAATAGGCCGAACCTCCACTGTAAATAATTTTGCCAGCTGTCCAGGTTTTTCCTTCGTCATAACTCACCCGTATGGTCATATTGCTGCGCTTGTCTTTCATATTGGCGTTGGAAAATAGCAATCTGTTTTTATCGTCTCCATTTTCGATTGAAGTATATCGGATGATGCTCGCATTGCATCCCGGATCTACTAATGAGGTGTCGGGTTTTGTATGCCAGGTTGCTCCTTCATCGGTAGAGTTGTGAATGTAGCGATGTCCTTTGCCATTCACTCTACTATTGATCATCCAAGAGCCATCGGCCAATTCGACAATCTTCGATTCGTCACCAGGGTGAATTGCATTGTCTATCAAATACCACGTTTTTCCATGGTCATCACTGGCAAAAACATGCAAACCATTTTGAAGGTTTACAAGAGTGTGCACCAACTCCCCACTACGGGTCTGAATTCCACGACCCGAAGTGATAAACTTAAAATCGTTATGCCATTCGGGCTTCGAGATTTGCGAGGTAATATCCACAGGCGTACTCCACGTCTTTCCGTTGTCGATACTTGTTGTGACCTTAAAATAATAGACGTCCTTTTCGCGCTGTAAATCCATATAATTAAAGAACATAAAGATGGTATTGGTTTCACGATCGACAATCATCGAAGGATCCGAAGCCGATTGCCCTAAAGGATAGTCCACCACCGTTTCTATTTCCGACCACGTGTCGCCATTGTCTGTACTTCTACGAATCACGATATTAATGTCTTCGCTCCATTTTAAATCGCCGCATGAAGGAACTCGTTCATCTATGGCTGCAATCAAATCACCATTTGGCGCCGTAATCAAGGCTGGAATCCTATAGCAGGAAATTCCTTCTGTCATCCCAGCACTAAACAAATCCGTGATTTCAAGTGCATTTGAAGAAAGATCTAAGTTTTCCGATTGGGAATAAACTTCAATATTGAGGATTAAAAAAAATAAGGCAAACAGCATTCTCAAAAGAGATGTGATTTAATTATTAACACTACTTTCAATAGTATTTAAAACGGCTTACATTCCGACGCAACTTCTTTTTATATGATTATCAATCTATCAATACCAAACCATTCAATAAAGATTCGATTTCCTCAATTAATTGATTTATTAAGTTTTGAGATGTAAATGTGATGAATTGAACCGTTCCATTTTCATTGGAATAGTAATAACCGTAATAGGCAAACTTAATTCTCTGCATAGTGCCTTGCATAGAAAGAAGCAATACTTCCAATCCATTGACATTGCGATATTCTTCTTTTACAATTTTCATGTCGGGCGCAATGGATCGCGCGTTCTCTATGGCCAATTGTTTTAATGTTTTAAGAGGTATTTCAACTTTTTCTGTAATTACAAGACCGTATAAATCCTCACCCTTTAATTCAAAGTCATATTCTGCATCAGATGACGCATCTGTAGATTTGATAAAAGACCACGTCTTGGGATTTACCCAAAAACCGACATTCAGATTGTTACTCTTTAATAAAAAGTTGGAAGCTTCATCTTTTTCAAACTTTTTTGGATTGGTAGGTATTTCTGTTTCTATCAATTCTTCTCCAGGCAAATATTCCCATGTGCCATCGGTATGAAGAACTACCTGTTCGCCTCTTTCTGTAACGGCCATTTGCTGTGCTTGGGTGAACGTAATAACAAGCGTACCAAGAATGAGTAATGTTGCTCTTTTCATAATTGTAATTGATTGGGTTAAAGGTTTTTTTATAAATTCTGTCTGAAATCACAACAGGATATGTGCGTTAACGGACTTCCCGTCAAATATATCCAATTATCATGGCGAGGTGAAATAAAGAATTCGCGGTAATTTTCATGACAATGATTGGCCCTAATATATGTACTGTTTGCACACAGTTAAGATGCTCGTTTTCTACCCACATAGCGCACCACACTTCCAAGGCCTTGATGGAATCTCCCTTCGTCTAACCCTACTTCAACTTCTTCTAAATACAGTACATCAAAATCTGCAAAATCTGCAGCAATTGCCCCTTTAGAAAACAAAAAGTCAATGTTCTTTGGCCCACCGACTTTTGGATTTTTCTCTTGATAAGCGATATGATTTTTGCTAAATCCTTCTAAGATTACAATTCCGTTTGGCTTAATCAACGCGCCAATCTCTTTATGATATGTTGATAATAATGATGGCGGAAAATGAGCAAATATCAATGCTGCCGCGTCGTATTGTTGGTTGACGATATCGAGTTCTAAGAAATCGCCAACAGCATAGTTGATGGTCACCTCCTCTTTGGCGGCTAATTGTAAGGCTTTTTGCTTACCTGCTTCGCTAATATCAAAAGCTGTTACATCCAAACCTTGTTTCGCTGCATAGACAGCATTGCGCCCCTCCCCTTCTGCCGGAAGCAATAGTTTGCCCGCAATCTTATATTCTTTTAAAGCGTTCTTAAAAAACACATTGGGCGCTACTCCGTAGGAGTATTCCTCAGCGGCATAGCGATTGTTCCACATTTTTTTTATTTCGTTCATTTGTTATCGTTTTTTAACGGGATGATTATATTCTTCACCTTCTACAACCCTAAATAATTTAGTTTACTTA
>Ga0209075_1002700_pt1 | contig 15442 bp, 11 predicted proteins | sample Stecom2011_FD_187523 | JGI IMG/M metagenome (GOLD analysis project Ga0209075, IMG submission 187523) | Agricultural soil microbial communities from Utah to study Nitrogen management - Steer compost 2011 (SPAdes) (version 2) | ecosystem: Environmental > Terrestrial > Soil > Agricultural land... | reverse complement strand
ATTTTCATTAACTGACTTAAATCTAAATTTGCATCTAGTCCTTGAATAGTACCTTCGGAAACATCAAATCCATTTCTAGTCTGTCCGAAAACTCCTGTAAGGTCAAAAGTAGAAGTTGGGTTAAATTTAACTCGAACCCCTTTCATGGCGTTGTTAATTCCAAGTTGTCTGTCTTCCCATGTGCGAAGAATTAGACCACTCCCGAATTGTTCATAAAAGTATCCAGCCGTTACGTCTAGCGTTTCATTTTTAAAATTTAAATAATATGTGCCAATTCCATTTTGACCATCCCAAGTAGGGGAATATCCGGAAAGAGCCATAGGAAGGTAAGATTCATACTGAAGTCCAGCGGTAAAATTACCTAAGCTATAGTTTAGCTGAAAATAGTTGTTTGATCTAAACTGCTCATCTGGTGCAGGGAAGTCAAATTTCTCATCATCTAAAAGCCATTGTGAGTTTGATTCTAGGCCACCAAAAAAGTAGCCAGTTTCTTGTGAAAAGCCGAAAGCGCCGATAAGCATAAAGGCGCCAAAAATTAGTTTTTTCATTAGGTGAGTTTGGTTGTGCAACAATTAGTTCGAGAATTCTTTAACTTTCTCATATAGTTCATATTCAGCGCCTGGGCTGTATCCAGAATGGCGATAAACAATCTTGTTGTCTTTAATTAATAAGGTTAGTGGAACAGTTGCAGCACCAAGAGCACGTTTAAAATCATTATTGGTGTCTAGCAAAATGGTGTAATCCCAGCCTTTTCCATTGATAAGTGGTTTTACTCTTTTAACGGTGCGGCTATCATCTACAGAAACAGCAAAGAGTTCAACATTGGTTTCGTCTTGCCAGTCAGGATAAATCTCGCTAATTGCATCAAGCTCCTTTAAACATGGCACACACCAGGTAGCCCAAAGAGAGACGATTGTAACCTTGCCATCTTTTGCAAGATCCTGTGAATTAAATGATTTGCCATCAATAGTTTTTAAATCGATATTTGGTAATTCGTTTTGAGAAAAAACACCAAAAGAAACCAAGAAAAGTAAAACGGGAATAATTTTTTTCATAGGGATTAAAGTTTGTCTATTTATATTGATATAGCAATATTAGGTTTTTTTTAATAAAGTAGGTGGAGCCGAAGTGGAAATTTGTTCATTTAACACATTTAAGAAATCCGTGTTTTATATTTAAGTTATATTTACCCTCTTTATTTTAAAAACCTAATCTATGAAGTTTACTATTAAATCTTTATTTCTTTTTGCCGTATTGGCTGTTGTTTCTTGTAGTAAAAAAGAAGATCCAATTGAAATACAATCTGCTCCACTAACGCTTACTCTTAAAAGTGATATTGGCACTAATGAACTTGAAGCGGTAGCAGTAAACACTACAGTGGTGTTTACCGTAGAAGGCAGTGATGGACAAGACTATACAAATACTGCTCAGTTGTTTGTTAATGATGCAGAAATCCCTGGAGCATCCTATGAATTTACTCAAACAGGACAGTTTACAGTAAAAGCTGTTTATGACGATATTGTGAGTAATAGACTAAGTTTCGAAGTCCTTGAGCCTACCGAAAGAGTTTTAACGATAGATGTGCCAAAAGCCCTTCGCAATCAAACAATTACTTTTAGTTTGCTGGACGACCAAGGAAATGATACAGCAAGCGAAGCAACCTTCTTTGTAAATGGTGATGCGATTTCTGGAAATACTTTTTCGTCTGCTACACCAAATGAATTTGAAGTGACAGCATCTTATGAAGCTAATGATGAAACTTTCACAACTCCAGCTAGAACATTTGAGGTTTTTATTCCGAAGAGAAAAGTTGTGGTTGAAGATTACACCGGAACTTGGTGTGGATTCTGCCCAGGAGTTGCTGTGGCAATTGAAGAATTGAGAGCTGTTACTAGTGATGTTGCAATTGTAGCTATACATAAAGAATCTGGTGGAGTTCCTGATCCATTAAACTTCCCTAGAATAGGAGAGTTGCAGGCTATGTTTGATGTTGATAATGGATTCCCAAAAGCAAGAATTAATAGAAATGTTAATTGGCCACGTCCTTATGCATTGGAAGAAGTGACTTCAATGGCTGGAACAAATACAGATATTTCAATAGCTATTAATTCTGAGTTGAATGGAGCTAACCTATCAGTTGATGTAAAGGTGATTTATGAAAATGGATCTACTTCAGGTGATAAGTTGGTTGTTTACTTAGTAGAAAATGGTGTTGTAGCACCTCAGGCTAATTATTATGATCAAACTCCAGGTCACCCTTATGAAGGTTTAGGTAATCCTATCGAAAATTATGTTCACAATGACGGACTAAGAAATTCGCTTTCTGATCTTTTTGGAGATGCGATTCCAAATACACCTGCGTTTGAAGTGTTTTCGAAAAACTACACATTCACAGTTCCTTCTAACTATGTTGGTGAAAACCTTGGATTTGTTGTAATGGTTGTAGACTCTGAAAATAACGCTAAGAATGCTCAGTACTCTAACATTAATGAAAATAAGAACTACGAATAGAAATAGTTTTTATTAGAAAAGTAAAAGCCCGTTTTGAATTTTCAAGACGGGCTTTTTTTATTAGGAATTAGATTTGATTATCCAAGAAACGGATATCTGTAATCTATAGGAGAAACGAAAGTTTCTTTTACCATTCTTGGTGAAACCCAACGGTAAAGGTTTAGTTTACTTCCCGCTTTGTCATTGGTTCCGCTTGCTCGAGCACCACCAAAAGGTTGTTGCCCAACTACAGCTCCTGTTGGCTTGTCGTTGATATAGAAGTTGCCAGCAGCATTTTCAAGAGCAACTACAGCTTCTTCAAGTGCATAACGGTCTTCGCTAAATACAGCGCCTGTAAGTGCATATTCGCTTGTTCCATCAACTAACTCAAGAGTTTCCGCCCATTTGTCGTCTTCAAAAACATATACAGTTAAAACAGGTCCGAAAAGTTCGGTACACATAGTAGTATAGTTAGGGTCTTCAGTTACGATAACAGTTGGTTCTACAAAGTAGCCTTCGCTTTTGTCGTATCCACCTCCAGCAATAATCTCTACGTTTTTGTCTTCTTTAGCGCGATCTATGTATCCAGCTAATTTGTCAAATGAACTTTCGTTGATTACTGCAGTAATAAAATTACTCATGTCTTCAGGAGAGCCCATCTTGAATGATTTGATGTCTTCTATTAGATGTTTTTTCACATCGTTCCAAATGCTTTCAGAAATATAGCAACGGCTAGCTGCACTACATTTTTGTCCTTGGAATTCGAAAGCTCCTCGCGACATAGCAGTAGCAACTTGTTTTGGGTTTGCAGTTTTGTGAGCAACAATAAAGTCTTTTCCTCCTGTTTCACCTACAATGCGTGGATAGGTTTTGTATTTAGAAATGTTATCTCCAATTTTTTTCCATATCCCTTGGAACACACCTGTAGAACCAGTGAAGTGAACTCCTGCAAAATCTGGACTAGCCATCAAAGTATCAGAAATCATGGCTGGATCACCCATAACCATATTGATAACTCCCGCTGGTACTCCTGCTTCACGGAATACGTCTAGAATAACTTTTGCAGAATATACTTGGGTTGCACTCGGCTTCCATACAACCACGTTACCCATTAACGCAGCACTTGCAGGAAGGTTACCAGCAATAGCAGTAAAGTTAAAAGGAGTAATTGCATAAACAAAACCTTCCAGCGGACGGTACTCTATGCGGTTCCAAGCATCTGACGTTGATTCTGGTTGCTCTGAATAGATCTCAGTCATAAACTGAACGTTGAATCTTAAGAAATCTATCAGTTCACAAGCCGAATCAATTTCTGCTTGATATATATTTTTAGATTGACCTAACATTGTAGCCGCATTAATTTTAGCTCTATAAGGTCCTGCTAATAGTTCTGCAGCACGAAGAAAAATTCCAGCTCGTTGTTGCCATGGCATACGAGCCCATTTTTTTCTTGCTTCCAATGCGCTTTCAATAGCGTCTTCAACGTGTTTTTTTGTTGCTTTATGATAGGTCCCCAACACGTGCTTGTGATCGTGAGGAGGATTCATGGTTGAAGTGTCCTCGGTCTTTACTTCTTTTCCGTTGATGTAAAGAGGAACCTCCACCTTACTATTGTACATTTTTTTGTACATATCAAGAACCTCTTTTCGCTCATTAGAACCAGGAGCATAACTCTTTACTGGCTCATTAACGGCGACAGGTACTTCAAAAAATCCATTTCCCATAACTATAATTTATTTATCATTATTAAAGAGTGCAAAGGTACAAAATTTTAACGGTCAGAGGATAGTCAAGATAAGCCGTTTTGGGATTCTGATTTTTTTAATTTTGAATGCTTTTGAAGTAAAATCATCAGCTATTCAGTAATTTTACTCTATTCATATAAATGAAGCAAACCGTATTGAATACTTTAAACTATGTGTACTCTTACTTTTATCCCTAAGTCTAACACCGACTTTATTCTAACTTCAAATAGAGATGAAGCTCCTGATCGGAACACTTTTCCTCCTAAAACTTACGAAGAAGAGGGGGTTCGAATTCTGTATCCTAAGGACGCTGTTGCTGGAGGTACGTGGATTGGTTGTAGTGAAAAAAAACGCGTGATTTCAATTATGAATGGCGGGTTTGTGGCGCATAAAAGAAAAGCTTCATATAGAAAAAGCAGGGGCCTTGTTGTAAAGGATTTACTAACAACTGAAAATGTAGTTGATAAAGTACAGGGATATAACTTTGAAGGAATAGAACCTTTCACTATTGTAATTATTGATTGGAATGAAGGGCTCAGGTTGTTCCAGTTGGTTTGGGATGAAGAAAAAGTTCATTTTACCCAAAAAGAAAATAAGCCAGTAATTTGGTCGTCTTCTCCTTTGTATCCTTCAGAATTAAAGTCTAAAAGAGAAAAATGGTTTACAGATTTTTTAGAAGAAACACCAAATCCAACTTCAGCTGATTTGATATTTTTTCATAAGAATGCAGGAGGCGGAAATACTGAAAGTGATTTGATAATCGATCGTGGATATGTGAAAACAAAGAGTATTACGCAAATTATTAAAAATGCCAAAAGCGTTCAGATGCTCTACGAAGATTTAGAATCTACAGAAATTTATAACTCTTTACTGGAACTTTAAGATAGACAAAATTCAGCGTTTAGTTGAAACAAAGGGATTGGTACTTTGAATTCTTCTTTAGTGTTAAAGTTTATCAATACGTAATATCCCTCCATAGCTCCAATAGGTGAATTCAAAAGACAGCCACTTGTGTAAAAGTGTTTTTCTCCAGGTGTTAGAATGGGCTTTTTGCCAACAACACCTTCTCCTTGTACGATAGTTGTATGGTTTAATGAGTCCTTAATGTTCCAATAACGTGAAATCAATTGTACGGTGTCTTTACTCTGATTTTCGATTTTAATTGCATACGAAAATGCAAATTGTGTTTTATTTCCCTTGGTAAAATTGCCTTTATACTGAGTGATTACCGAAATCTTGATTCCTTGAGTTACTTGCTGTACCATTTATGAAGACATTATAATCCTTACTATCACAAAAATTTTGTTGTTGATAAAATCAATAATAGTGGTTAAAAATAAGAATTTATTCTACTTAACTCAATTTTGTTTGATTTTATAATTGAAAATAATATGCTTTTTAGGTCTTAGAAATCTTCATGTTGAAGCTTTTGCCTCACGCTATAAAATATAATGAGTCATTAAAACATGGTTCAATGACTCATTAATTAATCTGTGATTTACTTATTTACGAATCACCTTTATCACTTTTTCGGAGTTGTTTGAAAGCACTTTCATAAAGTACATTCCTTGTGCAAATGTTTCTGTGCTAATTTCGAACTTCATCTTTTTGGGTTTAACCTCCTTAATGATTTGTCCGAAGGTGTTATAGAAAATAACATGATCGACTAATTCGCTAGACTGTATATTTAAAATATTGTCTGTAGGGTTTGGAAATACTTTAATAGTTTCTTCTTTCCCTATTGTTTCGTTTGATAGAGATGATTCTCCTTCAACAGCAATATTGTTTAAAACTACTTCTTTTCCTTCTTCAAAAAACATATCAGTACCTTCAAATCGCATTCGAACTGTGAAGTCTGAATTGTTGTTAGCTTCTGGGACGTTTGAAAAATCAAATAGTTTCACCTCGTAATTATCAGAAATGCTTTCAGTTGGATTTGCTAAGTTGGCTGTTGTCCACTCTGTGCCATTCCAATAATCTATTAATAAGGTGTGTGCAGCTCCGTCTGTGCTTACTGCAAATGAAAGTTTGATGTTATTGTAATCTATTGTTGGAATATGAAACTCAACAATGTTTTCCATGTCACCCGATTTAAAAGGCTGCTTTATTTGGATGCCTTTCATGATATCGGACGAATACGGAATTTCATCATTCGCTTCTGGACGATAGTTTAAAGGAGTTGGTGCATTTTTACGTTCAAAAGATGCTTTTCTCCAATCTGGATGGGTATTTGTGAAAGGGTAACCATCTAAACAAGAAGTGTAAGTAATGGATGAGTTTTGCGTATTGTTAGTATATGTTGCATCTAAGAACTCTAGTGGAGTGTCGTTTGGTATATTACTGTCCATCAACCAGAAATAGATAACCTCAGGAGGTGTTGCTCCTGCTTCAAAATTTGCTTGAATTTGCATGTCTCCAGTAGGGGTTATTTCTAATATTGGATTGGTTCCGCTAACACTTCCGCTCCAATGAGAAAACTCATAACCAGGTAGTGCTATTGCTTCCAAGACAATAGGAATATTTTGAAAGTATTTTCCTGTCCAAGGGTATGGATTTTCAGGTACACCAGGTGTTGACGAGTCAATGGTGATAGTGCTTATTTTGATTTTTCCACTTTCGGTATTAGACACATTTAAATCAAGATCCACCACGTTTGGAATAGAAAAATAATCTTTTATTTGATTTCGTTGTGCAGTAGGACGTGTTGTTCCCCAATCTAATAAGTTTACTTTTTCAGAAGAGTTATAAAAATCGCTTCTTGGATGTCGGTTTGTGTTTTCTGCTAAATAGGGTTCAACTTCATCAAAGGTTTCGTTTACGATATTATTAAAATAGGTTGTAGTAAATACAGTGTTTAAAACATCAGCAAAGCGATTAACAAATTTATTTTTAAAATTTTCATTGACTAAAAGGTTTCCTAATAGCACGTTGTTATCTGACCCACTCGTTGTGTCTGAGTAGAATTCTAACCAATTGATGTGATCTTTTAATGAAGCTTCGAAATCTTGAACAGATAATCGCCATTTTCCGTCGCCATATCCACTGTTTACAGGGGTTCTAACCTTCCAAAATGCTCTTTCGTAGCTGTCGTTACATGCGAATATTTCCATTACAAAATGGTCTATAAAAGAATCCATGTCTAATAAATCGGAAGCTTGATTATACTGAGTTTCATTTGACATATCATTGTCAATTATGAAATCACGCATAGCAATATAATCTTGGTAATCATCATCGTTTCCTTCGTCAAGTTCACAGTTAACACCTTTACAGTCTACAATAACAACATTGTCGTTATCTAAGTCGAAGTTTAAGGCGTAATGGTGGTCGTCTATTCGGTCTCAAACAGCGTTAAGTCCCCAATATTCACCGTTTATAAAGTGAATGACAGGTTGGATTCTTGTTAGTCCGTTGAAAATGGGTTGCATTGCTCTAGTAAAAACCACGTCATATGAAACGGGTCCACCTGAACCATCTCCACGAAGCATAATGCGTTTAAATTCGTTGTTGTTAGGAACGGGAGCATCTGGGATAGTGTTTTGAAAAAGGTTGTGTTCAAAAACACTCGAGTCGTCATATTCGCTTCTTGCGTAAAATCTAAGGTTTTTTATAGCTCTTTTTCTCGAATTATTACCGTGTATTCTAAGTCCAGCATTTTGGTTCAAGACAGAGTTTAGTTCGCTCCCTGTTGATTCAAAGATTTCTAAATTAACAGGATATTCTGCGCTTCTACCTCTTCGCCAATAGTTATTCCAATTTGGTCTATAGGATTGAGTGTTGTTTGGGTTTTCTGCTCTCCAGGTGTCAAAGTCAATTCCGGAAGTGTAAATTCCTTCATTATATCCAAATAGCAAGTTTTCCTGAATTTGTAATGAAAGAACAGGTATGTTGTATGGGTTGCCACTGCTCCAAACAAAGAATGTTCTTGTTGATATCTTTGAAGGTATTCCATCAACATAAGCTCGAGCCTTAATGATGGTGGCTTTTCGAACCGGATTTTCTGGAATATATATAGGGTCTTGATTCGTGTTTTTTATTGTTACTTGATCGGGTTCAGCAGAGCGATCGTAAACATTAATAGCTTGAGTATAGAGAGAGGAAGTGTAGCTAGCTGTTAACATAGGACCAAAGGGATCACCAACATCAACAGGATATACATTTTTATAATTATAATCTGTGCTTGTTAGGTTGTCTATTAGTGGTTCTGACCCATCAGTTGTATAAACAATCACAGCGTTAGGGTTAGAATGTGAAATAGTTAAATCAAAGGAGCTAGTGTATAGTCCAGACTGTTGTGAAAAAACAGGTGGTGTTAATAATTCTGTAAGTCCTGTTCCTGTGTTTGAAGCGTTCGGGGTACTTGTGTAAAAGTAAAACCAAGAGCCTGTGCCGTAGGGTTGTCTTCTATAAGACACATCTGGATCTAGAGCCACGGCGGGTGATTCATCTATCAAAACACCTTGTGGGTTAGTGATAGTAATGGCTTCTCCACCAGAGCTAATCTTAAAATTAGTGTGTAGTGGTTGTCCAGCTATGGTTCGATCTTTATCTGAAGCCCAAACAAGTAAGTAAGCGTTGGGTTGTAAAGTGAGCGAAGGAAATACCCATTTAAACGGAGCAGCTGTATCATCAGATAGCCCGAATCCTTGTAGATTAACAGGAGTGCTGCCGTAGTTGTAGAGTTCTACCCAGTCGCTAAAGTCGCCGTCTTCATCAGAAATTGCTGTATTGTTCGAAGCCATAACTTCGTTTATAGCTATTTCTTGGGCTTGTGAAATGGTTGAAGAAAAAGCAAATAAGATAATTGAGAATACCAAAATCCCCAAGTTGTTAATTTTTTTTATGAGAAATAATTTAAATTATGTAATCCGTGAATATCTAGCTAAACTATATTGTGTTAAGTGTATGTAAAATGCTTTTACATTCAATTAAGGTTAGCTTCTGTGAAGAGGGGTTGTAAAAATAATTAAAAATAAGTTTATTTGTTGAATAAAATCTTTTTTTAATCGAGTAAAATATCTTGATTGATTATTGTCCTAGACTGATGAGCTTTAATTTATAGAAGATTTATTGTGCTTTGGAGATAAAGAATGTTGGGTGTGGTGTTGTAGAAAGCAAAAGTTTATTGTTTTAATACAGGGCTACACTACCTGTTACAAATAGGATCAGTGCAATTATAAACCCTGTGTTAAAAGTAAAGCTTAAAAATACAAACTTTATAAATGTATGCATGCGGCTTTGTTCGTAAAACCTCTTAAGGGCAAAATAAAAATAGATTAATGTGATTAGGAAAATAATAGGCCAATTGAGGATGCTGCTTCTGAAAATTATTTCTGGTATCGAAATAAGTAACTTAAGTAAAAAAGCAAAACTAAAAATATGGAAAATGAAAATCATGTGTTCCATATAAGTATATCTTTTCTTTGAATAAACTAACCAAAAGAATATTGCAAAGAACGGGGTGAAGAAAAACAGGAAAAAAGGTATTTTGTTGTTTAGATATTCGGTGAACGCGTCTGTGTCATCGTATATCTTTTTTAGAGCTATCATTCTTGCGTAGATCCATCGATTTTTAAAAGAGTTTATATGCTGAAGTTTTCCTAAAGCTTCTGCTGGGCTTGCAGATGGATATCTATAATGGTAACCAAGATACATAGAGCTTCTTTCAACTTGGTTTTCTATATATGGTAAGGAGTTCAAAAAGTCTTCAGAATAATAATTAGGAATATCTAGCTTTTTGGCAAGTAGGGAATCGCCTTTTAAAGATGAAATAAATATATCTGGTGGAAATGTTGATGGCTTTTGGTCTGTTTCTATTTGACTTTTGGAGGTGCTAATTTTATAGACGGCCTCTTGTTCTGTTTCGTCAGTAAAACTTATAAGACCTTTTAGTATAAAGTAAATGATAGAAACGCTTAAGAAAAACCGAAATGGATTGGCGTATTTTAAGCGTTGCCCTTCGGTGTAATTCTTTGTAATTCGTCCTGGATGGAATAGTAAGTCTCTTAATGTATGCCGTAATCGAGAATCGTAGACCAATATGCTGCCAACGAATTCTGAAATAAAGTCGATTACAGAAAGTTGTTTTTTGCTGTTTATTTGTGAGCAATAAGGACAATAAACGTCGCTCTTGTCCAAAGGATGTTTGCAATTCAAGCATTCTGTGCCTCGATGCCGAATTGACTTCCTGTTTCTAGATGCTTTACTCTTGCATTTCATCTTCAAAAAAAAGAGAGGGATATTAGAAAAGTTGAAGATAAGCTTTTAGAAAGTATTTTAGAGTCAAGCTGCAATCTACGTCAAATCAATTGTTGTTAATATTTCTAGAATTTGCACTTCCGTAACCTATAATTCTGTCATATCGAGCTCCTAAATCTCTGAAGTAAACTAAGACACTGTAATCGTTTTCGGTTTGCCAGAAATTTCCGCTAATTGCCCCCGGTTCTATGCTTCCGTCTCTATTTACTATAACGTATTTGTAGTTGTAGAATCCTTGTTTGAACAAACGAGTGTTTCGATAAGTGTCTGATGTTTGGTCATATTGCATATAGGTGCTTCCGTCTATCGTCCAATTATTGAAACTTCCATACACATGTATTTCTTTATCGTCTAAATCTTCAAAATACTGAAGGTTGAAGTGCATTCGAACGTATTCCGATTCAATGTTTTGGTTTTGAGCATCTACGTTTCTAACCACAAAACTTCCGTTTATATCAGGATTATATGTGTATGGTCTGTTGAATCTAGACATGTCCGTAAAAAGATAATTCTCATAGAGATCGGTTAAATTTATAGAACGAATTCCGTTTGAAGCAGAACGAACGTCTTTATTGTCGAATGCTAAAAACTCATTGCCGCCATCAAAAGCTGCTTCCTTGTCGTATTTGTAAATTAATTCATTCCCCATAGTGTATTGAGGTACTAAATCTGTAATAGCAGTCTTGAGGTTTCCGTTTTGTATAACAAGTGTTTTGACGGTTTGCTTTGGGTTTACAAGTAATAAGCTTGGAGAATTCACACTAAATTGTACAACTTGTTTTTCATTAATAACTCTAAGGTCTCGAGCGCGCTTTATTTCAACACCAACCGAGGCGATACTTTCAATAACCATAAATTTACGGGTGAAAAGAAGTTCTCCATCTCTGTCATATATACTGAGTAGGTAGTTTCCGCTTTTTTTGATTGAACGGGTATCTCTATTTGGAATGGTAAGTGTGTAATGCGAATATATTTGAAGTGTATTTAATGAGTTTTCATAAGATGAAATTCTAATATCATCAAAACCATCTAAAAATTCGCTTTGAGATAAATCGCTAGGAGACCAATCAAAATTATGATGGGAGATCTTGTAATAAAAATCTTCTTCTCTTCCGTTTAGCGCATCGAATGAAAGGTGAAGTTGTTCACCTAACTTTATTATTGGAAGTTGGCTAAACTCGGTTGATCCTCGGAATTGAACAGTGCTAATATATGATGGCTCTATCTTTTCTTGGATTTGAGAAAATGAAGAGTATGTAATTAAAAGAGTGAAAATGAAAGCTGTAAATAATTTCGACATGTTTAAATTTTAAAAAGCTAAGATAAACAAATTTTGTGCCTGTGTGATTTGCTATATGTGGAATTTTAAATCAAACTTAAAGTGAAAGTAAATGCTGAAGTTTCATGATGCTTAAAATCACTTCCTTCTAGAAATGTAGCTTTTTAAAGGATTAGACTCTGTGAGTAAATACTGAGAACTATATAAAATCTAAACTTTCTCATAAATTATGTTAATTGGATTTGTGAATAATTTTGTTGAAAATTAATTTTATATGAAAAGATACTTCTTCATTGTTGTTGTTTTATTATGAATCCAATATTAATATTGAGGTTGTGAGACCTTGATAAAGAGATGAATCGCTAGTTGTAAAAATTATACTTTTTTGTTGGGCAATGGTGCTTTTAATTTATAAATTTGCACGCCCTTATTTTGGCGGCATAAGAAGTCAAGATATTAAAAGGGTGTTAAAAAGACATTATTAATATCCATAAGTATGTCCAAAGACATTAAGATTAAAAAAGGTCTTACCATCAATCTAAAGGGTGAAGCGGAGAAAGTGATTTCCAATGCGCCTCGATCCAGAACTTTTGTCATAAGACCTGCCGACTTCCATTTAATTACACCAAAAATGGTTTTGAAAGAAGGTGGAAAGCTCCAAGTTGGTGATACTATCTTCTATTCAAAAGAAAGCGAAGCGATTAAGTTTGTTTCGCCAGTGAGTGGAACTCTCACCGCAATTGAGCGTGGAGCAAGACGTGTAATAACTAGGCTTGTTATTGAAGCGGATTCGCAAGATACTTATAAAGATTTTGGTGTTTTAAACCCAGAATCAGCAAGTGCAGAAGCAATCAAAGATAGATTGTTGGAGTCTGGATGTTGGCCTTTTATTATGCAGCGTCCATATGCTGTAATTGCAGGTGTTAATACAGTTCCTAGAGATATCTTTATTTCTGCTCATAGTACAGCGCCTTTGGCAAATGACTATGATTTTTCACTTCGAGGGAAAGAAAAAGAAATACAGGCTGCTCTAACTGCTTTAAGTAAGTTGACTGAAGGGCAAGTTCATGTAGGGATTGGAAAAGGAAGCGATTCGCCTTTTAAAGGAATGAAAGATATTACTCTACATAATGTATCTGGTCCACATCCTTCTGGAAATGTGGGAACTCAAATCAATAAAATCGGTCCTGTTAATAAAGGAGAGGTTGTTTGGACAGTTTCTGCTCCCGACCTCGTTATTATAGGTGAGCTATTGTTAACTGGAAAGTATAACCCAGAGAGAATAGTTGCGCTTTCAGGTTCAGAAGTGACTGCCCCTAAATATTATAAAACACGTATTGGCGCTGAGGTGTCGACGTTTGTTTACGATTCAGGATTGAATGGTGAAAACGTACGTGTTATTAGTGGCGATGTGTTAACAGGAACTGCTATTTCTCCAAAAGGACACCTAGGGTTCTACAGTAATACTGTAACTGTTATTCCTGAAGGTGATGATTATGAGTTTTTTGGATGGAATAAACCAGTGTTTAATAAAATATCAATTTCTAGAGCATTGACCTTTTCTTGGTTGACGCCTAATAAGAAATATGATTTAAACACCAATACAAATGGAGAGCATCGTGCTTTTGTTGTAACTGGTGGATATGAGCAAGTGTTTCCTTTGGATATGTATCCATTGCAGATGCTAAAGTCTTGTATGGTTAAAGATTTAGACGAAATGGAAGCTCTTGGAATGTATGAAGTAGCTCCTGAAGATTTTGCACTAACAGAATTTGTTTGTGTGAGCAAGCAGCCTCATCAACAAATTATCAGGGAAGGTCTTGATTTAATGTATAAAGAAATAGGATAACCGCTATGGGATTGAAACAGAATTTACATAAGCTTAAAGAAAAATATGCGGGCACAAAAATGTCTCCGGCGTTTAATGCCTTACATACATTTTTGTATTTACCGAATGAAACAACGAGTTCAGGATCGCACGTTCGAGTTGCAGATGACTTAAAGCGAACCATGAATACTGTAATCATGGCGCTTATTCCTTGTTTGATATTTGGAATATTTAATGCCGGTTATCAGCATTATGCAGCTATCGATAATACACTTCGTGATGCTCCACTACAAAACTTTTTTACTTGGGATAACTTGGTTCTAGGTCTGTGGACTGTATTACCATTAGTTATTGTTTCGTATGGAGTGGGCCTACTTATAGAGTTTATTTTTGCAGTAATCAATAAACACGAAGTAGAAGAAGGATACTTGGTTACAGGTATGCTTGTTCCTCTTATTGTGCCAATTGATATTCCACTATGGATGCTAGCTCTTGCAGTAGCCTTTGGTGTGGTAATTGGAAAAGAAGTGTTTGGAGGAACTGGAATGAATATTCTTAACCCTGCACTTACTATTCGCGCGTTTTTATTCTTTGCATATCCAACATGGATGAGTGGAGATAAAGTTTGGGTTCATGGAGCACAAGCTATGGCGGGTCAACCAGATGCTATTTCTGGAGAAACTATCTTGGGAAGTTTAGCCCAAAACCACGAAGTAGCTTATAGTATTTCCGATATGTTCTGGGGCTTTATCCCTGGGTCTGTTGGTGAAACTTCAACCTTCTTAATACTCTTAGGTGGGTTATTCCTAATCTTTACTAAGATTGGAAGCTGGAGAATTATGCTGTCGTCTGTAATAGGGGCGCTTACTATGGGATTCATTTTTAACGCTGTTGTAAATGCAGGTTGGATTCAGTCTACTAGTAGCTTCTATAGTTTGATGAATGAACCATTTTGGCACCACTTGTTATTTGGTGGAATAGCCTTTGGGATTGTTTATATGGCTACTGATCCAGTTACTGCAACACAAACCAATAAAGGAAAATGGTATTATGGATTCTTAATTGGGTTTATTTCAATCCTGATTAGGGTTTTCAACCCAGCATATCCAGAGGGAGTGATGTTAGCTATTTTGCTAATGAACGTCTTTGCACCTACAATTGATCATTATGTAGTGCGCGGAAATATTAAAAAGAGAATGAAACGAATAAAAGTTAAAACTGCATAGAAATGTCAAAATTAACCGATAAGAATTCGTACACCATACTGTTTTCTGTTGTTATGGTATTGGTTGTTGGTAGTCTTTTGGCTGGAATAGCACAAGGACTTCGAAGCAAAATTGCTGAAAACGAACGCTTCGAAAAGCAACAGAACATCCTCTATACAATGGGGGTGGATAATAACCAAGGAACTAGTGATATTTCTTTTATCCCTGCAAATGAGGTAGAGGCTGAATTCAATAAATATATTGTCCACCAATATGTTATTCAGGGAGAAACAGTTACTGAAGATCCTGATGCATATCTAATAGATGTTAAGCAGGAGGAATCTTTAGCTAAGAAAGATAAAAATTACCAAAGAAGACTTCCACTGTTTGTTGGAGAGAAGGATGGTAAAAAACTATACATTGTTCCAATGAGAGGTAAAGGGCTTTGGGATGCTGTTTGGGGATTCATGGCGCTTGATCAAGACTTCGTAATTCAAGGAGTTTTCTTTGATCACGCTGGTGAAACTCCAGGACTTGGAGCTAATATTAAAGAACGTTACTTTATGGACCCTTTCAAAGGGGAACAAGTAATGAAGAATGGAGTTTATGTTGGAGTTGATGTTGCAAAAGGAAATAA
>Ga0209075_1002699_pt1 | contig 15442 bp, 12 predicted proteins | sample Stecom2011_FD_187523 | JGI IMG/M metagenome (GOLD analysis project Ga0209075, IMG submission 187523) | Agricultural soil microbial communities from Utah to study Nitrogen management - Steer compost 2011 (SPAdes) (version 2) | ecosystem: Environmental > Terrestrial > Soil > Agricultural land... | reverse complement strand
GATCTGGAGCAGTCCATCGAGTTTTGTAAACAGCTCAAAGACATCGGTATCGATCTGATTGATGTCTCCACCGGTGCCTTGGTGCCCGACGTCAAGATTCCGGTCCGCCCCGGATTCCAGGTTCCCTTTGCCGAAGCGATCCGCCGGGAAGCCGGAATTCCCACGGGGGCTGTGGGCCTCATCACCTCCGTTCCCCAGGCAGAGCAAATCCTGGTGTCAGGACAGGCTGACGTGGTGCTCCTGGGCCGGGAGTCCCTGCGCGATCCATACTGGCCTCTGCATGCCGCCCATACCCTCGGTGCGGACGTGGCCTGGCCGAAGCAGTACGAACGGGCCAAGCCCCATTAAACCCGCCGTGAAGCGCCGCCCTTGAGCAGGCGCTGCCTCCCTGGGCTTTAGCCGGTGCGCCTCCCGTGCCGGCCATTGTCCCAAACGCATGACTTCTCTGCCGCAAGAGCCAATTTGAATTACGCCACATTTCGATATACTCATATCCCGTAGTATGCGGAAAGCTCCCAAGCCAGTATCTGGGGCCTACCGTCTGGCCTCTCCGTTGGATCGAAGCAAGCTGTTGGGAGCTAAGCCCTGACTGTGCTTGGAACTCCTATTTCGACGATGTGGAAAACAATAATGATAAAGCTGCCTAAAACCCTACTTACCCTAACCCTCGCATCCCTGCTGACCGCCTGTGGCTCCCACCCCATCTATACAATGGGCGCCAAGGTCATGGAAAACTTCAGCGAAAGCGTTGCAACCCCCCATATCCTGGAACTCTCGGACGTGGATGTAACCTGCCGCTTTGGCTCAAACATGTCGCCCCTGTTCGGCACCTTTAACTCCCTGACCGACACCGGCCAGGAAACCCTGTCCTTGCTGTATCTGCTGTCGGCCAACTGTAGCGAACAGGCCGCCCTTGCCGCCGAGCTCAGATCCATCCGGGCACTGCAAAATGGCCTGGTCAACGAAGCCAAAGACGCCCGTACGGAGCAGAAGCGCTGGCTGAAGCTGACCGCCGAGCGCCGCAAGAAAACCTTCGAAAGCGCCATGGCCGCCTACAAGTACGACTACACAGACTCCGAAGCCAAATGCCCCAAACTGAAACAGCCTCAGGATGAGCTGGTCTTTCTGCTGGGTCTGCTGACCGGACTGCAAGCCATTCTCGCGGATTCCGGCGCGGAACTGGCCGCCGGAGTGCCGCGCAACATCGCCCCGGCAGCAGTGCGGGCCTCCTACTGCCTGGATGATGACGCCTGGGGGGGCTCGCCCTCCGCCATTCGCGCCGCCATCTGGACCCTGCTCCCCGACCTCATGCCTTCCCGGGACCTGAATACCTGGGAGCTGCTGAACGCCAGCAGTACCAAGTCCCTGGACTTTGGTGTGCGTATCCCCATCGCCCTGCAGGCCATCATGGCGGAAACCGCAGGCAACGAGGCGGAACTGGCCCGTGCCCTGGCCCTGGTCGATTCCAGCTTCCAGCCCAAGCCCGAGTATGCACTGGTTGATGCCATCGCCCTTTCCCATGTCCAAGCGGTTTCCGATCGACAGTGGACCAGCAAACATGGTGAACGTACGCCCTTTGGCCAGCTGGGCAAATCCGCCACTCCCCAACTGGAGGAAGATGCAGCTGACCTGGATGCCCTGTTCTGAACAGGGCCTCGCCAACCCTGCCGGGGCCGAACGACCTCTCAAGGTCCTGACGCCCCCAAAGTGGTCATGAATAATAAAGACGCGCCAGAATCTCGGGTGCTGTACCCAAAAAAACAAGAAGCTCCCGAGGCCTGAGCGCCAGCATCAATAAAAACGATTGCCATGCGGAGGCAAAGAACAGTGAAAAAGATCCTACTCTCCATCTTGCTCATCTTGACGGCCAATCTTGCCCAGGCAGCCGAAACCAAAAGACTCTGTGTCTTCGATCCCTTGGGAGCCAACGGAGATGCCTTCAACCTGCTGAAGGACTATGCCATTGATATGGCAGTGACGGGGATTAAGCTGTCTTTATCCCCGTACACCGATGAAAGCGTAGCGGTAGCCGACTTTATTTCCGGCAAGTGCGATATTGTCGCCGCCACTGATATCCGCCTGCGTCCTTTTTCCAAGTTCGGCGGAACGGTCAGCGCCGTGGGCGCCATTCCCGGCCCGGAAGAGCTGCGCACCCTGATCCGTGCCCTGAACCGTCCCAAGGCCCAGGCTTACCTGGACGATGGCAAGTTTGCCCTGCTGGGCCTGATTCCCATGGGAGCGGGCTACCTGTTCGTCAATGACCGCTCCATTGACACGGTTGGTGAACTTGCCGGTAAACGGATTGCCACCCTGGATTACCAGAAAGATGCCATCCACATGGTCAACCATGTGGGCGCCACCGTGGTGCCTTCAGACGTTACCGACTTCGGGGGCAAGTTCAATAACGGCTCAGTGGATATCTGCTACGCACCTGCGTTGGCCTACAACGCCTATGAACTGTACAAGGGCCTGGGTGAGAAAGGCGGTGTCATCCGCTATCCCCTGGCGCAACTGACCCTGCAACTGATCGCCCGCAGCAGCGATTTCGATGACGAGTTCAAGCAGCTGTCCCGTGTTAACGCGGAAAAGCTGTTCGACAAGGCCTTCAAGCTGATCAAGCAACACGAAGACAGTATTGATCCCAAATACTGGGTGGATATTTCCCTGGAAGATATTGCCGGCTACCAGGAAATGTTCCGTCAAAACCGCATCGAGCTCCGGGAAAACGGCACCTATGACCCAACCATGCTGACCATCATGCGCCAGATCCGTTGCATGTCTAACCGTGCAGCATCCGAATGCTCAGCCGATGACCGGGAGTAACAGCCAGTGAACAGCCATCAGGAGGTCATGCCCATGCAGGATGTCGCCGCTTCACCAGCCCGGCAACGGCTTCGCCTTGCCGGTGCCATGGTGTTTTTGCTGCTGTGTGCAGCGGTGCTGGTGGGACTGGGTGACTCGTTTCACTCACGCCTGCTGTACTGGGGAGAGGTGATGTGGAAGGATTACTACATCCTGAATCCCAACATCACCGAACCGGCCTGTTCCACCGCCATCGATGTGGAGCAGGAAGTACAGCGGCAGATGGCCCTGGCCGCTGAGGACTCCTTTCTGTTCGACGACTTTGAAGTGGATGAGCGGGATGTGCGCCAGTCGGTACTCAACAATCTCGCCCAATGCCAGCTGGCCCATGATCGCTATCAGCAGATCTCCGCACAGCTGACTCCGAGCCTGATCGCCTATAAGGAGGTCGAAAAAGGGCTGGCCCGCTTTCTCCTGAACAATCTCGATGCCAAAAAGTACATCCTGCTGCTGATGGTGCTGGGCTGTGCGCTGTTCGTGTGCTGGAAAAACGAACATATTTCCCTGCTGCCGGCAGAGTCCCAACAACAGCGCTTGGTCTCCAACCTCCTGCAGTTCTTCGCCAATAGCGCTATTGCCTTTTCCTTCTACAGCTACTGGCAGATCCTGCGCTCCGTCAACCCCAACGACCCGCTGATTCCAATCCAGCTCTGCTGGCTAACCGGCTTTAGCCTGCTCACGGTGGTCAGCCTGTATCGGATTATCCACCAGGGCCGGACAACGCCATTCCGCCTGCACTTTAAGGACATTCTGGCCGCTCCTTTGTACGCCATCATGATTCTGATCAGCTTCACCTATCTGGTGCTGGCCGAAAACCATGCTGCCGGTGTGGCAATCTTTATCAACCAGCTCACCAACCTGGCCAACATCTTTGTCAATGTGGGCCTCTACGTGTTTGTGGGCATGACCTTAAAGCATACCCGCCTGCCTGCCCTGTGCTTTGATTTGCTCAGGCCCTGGCAATTGGCTCCTGCGGCCCTGGCAACTCTCATTATCTTCGCCACGGCCTGGCCGACCGCCTTTACCGGCGCCTCCGGTATCTTCATCCTGGCGGTGGGGGGTGTGATTTATGACGAAATGCGCCGGGCCGGAGCCCATCGCTCCCTGTCTCTGTCCACGACAGCCATGTCCGGCAGCCTGGGTGTCGTCCTGAACCCCTGCCTGCTTATCGTCATCATTGCAGCCCTCAACAAAGAGGTCACCACCAACCAGCTCTATGGCTGGGGTCTGTACATCTATCTGCTGTCGGCAGCCATTTTCAGCGTTTTGGTACTGACCAAGAACAAGGCCACCCGCCTGGTCGGCACTACCAGTCCAAGCACCGCCTGGCGCGAAACCATGGCCGCCTTCAAGCAGTTGCTTCCTTACCTGGTGACCGTGGTCGCGATCCTCTTCGGCTTCAAGCTGGTTCTGGGCATGCACATCAACGAGCACAATGCCCCGGTCATCCTGCCGATCGTGCTGACCGGCATCCTGCTCTATGAGCGCCTGTTCCAGACGAAGAAGAACCGGATCAGCGCCTTCGCCGGAGTGGTCTCCGACTCCGCAGCCGACTCCAGCATTCACATTGGTGCCCTGCTCCTGCTGATCATGGCCTCCATTTGCCTGGGCGGCGTCATCGAAAAATCCCACATCGTTGATCAGATCTTCCCCCAATCCCTGGGATCTGTGTGGATGGTCATGCTGATCAGCATCCTGTTGCTGGTTTTCATTGGCATGTTCATGGATCCGTTCGGCGCGGTGATTCTGGTGACGGCCACCTTTGCCAGCTACGCCATCCAGTCTGGGGTTGATCCCCTCCACTTCTGGATGGTTGCCCTGGTGGCATTTGAGCTGGGCTACTTGAGCCCGCCTGTCGCCCTCAACCAGCTGCTGACCCGACTGGTGGTGGGCACAGCAGAGTGGCACCAGGCCATTGAAGATAAGGGCCCCCAGGCTTCCCTGCTCCAGCGCTTCGAACATATCTGGGTGCCCTTGCTGGTGTTGCTCACCACCTTGCTGATTGTCGGGTTTGTCCCCTTATTCTTCTATGCCTGACCAGGCTTAGAGCCGATCCCAGGCAAAGCCGGAGCTCTTCCGGCTTTGCCTGCCGGTTGACATTTACGCCTCAAACTGCGACAACTCAGGGCCCCTTACCCAAAACAACGAATCAGGATGATCACTATGGCCAAACAATATATTGAACTATTCCAATCCTACGACGCTCCCATCAGCTGGGTCTTTCAGCAACTCACCGACCACGAAAACTTTGGCAAGCTGGTCAATGCCAAGGTGACCCGCATCGTAGACGCCTCGGGCAAGAACAAGAACGGTGTCGGTTCTGTGCGGCGTATCGAGGCGTTCCCGGTTCCGGCCTTTGAAGAAACAGTCACGGCCTTCAAAAACAACGAACTGATGGAGTACAGCGTCACCAAGGGCAGCCCGGTCAAAAACCACAAAGGCCGGATCGCTTTTGCCCAGGTGCAAGGCAAAACCATTGTCCATTACACCATTGAGCTTGAGCCCAAGCTGCCGATTCCCTTTACCGGCCCACTGCTCAAAGCCGCAGCGGGAATCCCTATCATGCTCGCCCTGAAAAAGCTTGCCCGGCAACAGCCGACAGAGGCAGCCAGCGCGGCCAACAGCGCCTGATCCAAAGCCAATCTGGGCCGCCAGTTACTAAGAGCATTACTAAAAAGGGGCGCAAGCCCCTTTTTAGTTGTTCCGGGGTTGGGCATGAATGCTGACGATCCCTATCCTTATTCAAGGTCTCGCAACGGCCCCCTAGATTAGGAGCGGTTATCAACCTGGCCACTGATGCCAAGGAGCAGCCCATGAATCCCTTTGTCCTGTTCGCCGCAGGCTTCGTCAGCATTGCCAGTCTGATTTTCACCCCGGCGGGAGCCCAATCACGGGAATCCGTCTCCTCCGACACAGGAAAGTTCTCGGTTGAAACCATCGCGGAAGGTCTGAGCCATCCCTGGGGCATGGCCTTGCTTCCGGACGGCAGGCTTCTGGTCACCGAACGGGAAGGCCGGTTGAGAATCCTGGACCAAAACCAGCAACACTCTGCTCCAATCCAAGGTACTCCAGAGGTGTTTGCGGCAGGCCAAGGGGGCCTCCTGGACGTGGCCCTGGATCCTGACTTCAAATCCAATGGCTATGTCTATCTCTCCTTCGCCGAGCCCGATGGCAACAAAGCCTCCACAGCCCTGGGCCGAGGGCGCCTACAAAACGATCAGCTCCAGGATTTCCAGGTCATCTTCCGACAGGAACCCAAGGTGAACGGCAGCCTTCACTTTGGCGGACGCATCGTCTTTTCCAAGGATGGGCACCTGTACCTGTCCATGGGCGACCGCAACAAGTTTGATCCGGCCCAGGACCTGTCCAATCACCTGGGTACCATTGTCCGCATTCGGCCTGACGGCAGCGTTCCCCAGGACAACCCCTTTGTCAAAGAGGCCGGTGCCCGGCCGGAAATCTGGTCCTATGGGCACCGCAATGTGCAAGGCCTGGCGATTCACCCCCAAACTGGGGAGCTTTGGGAAACCGAAATGGGCCCCCGTGACGGGGATGAGCTCAACCTGATCGAAGCGGGCCAGAATTACGGCTGGCCCAAAGTCAGTTGGGGCAACCATTATGATGGCCGCAAGATTCCAGACCCTCCCACTGAGCCCCACCTGACCGACGCGCTTACACACTGGAGCCCGGTTATTTCACCCTCAGGCATGATTTTCTATACGGGGAACCTGTTTCCAGGCTGGCAAGGGAGTTTGCTGATCAGTGGTTTGAGCTCCCAGGCCCTGGTTCGGGTAACGATCAACGGGCGTGAAGCCGAAGAAGTGGAGCGGGTCGACATGGGCGCCCGGATCCGCGATGTGGAACAGGCGCCCGATGGCAGCCTCTATCTGCTGACCGACGACAACGACGGCCAGATCCTGAGGCTGACACCGGAAAAGCCGGATCCGGGCACTGATCGCAACAAGGGAAGCGGCGATCAGTCGAGGTAATATTCCAGGGTGCTCACCACCCGGACGGTTTTGGATGCCTGGCTTTCCTCGCTCATACCAGCTCCCTGATCCCGTGGCAGGATCTGGATCACCCCCTGGTTGGCACGACGCAGCCCACCCAGCGTGGCATTGGCATCCTTGGCGAACTGTTCAGCCGACGCCCGGGCTGCGGCAGTCGCCTCGGCAATCAGGGCCGGCTTGATGTCATTCAACCCCTTGAACAGGTAGGTCGGACCACTGGGGCCGTAATCGCTGGAAAGTACCACGCCCAGATCGATCAACTCACTGATAGCCTGGGAGGCCTGGCGAACCTGATCCGGCGACTCGCTACGCACCAGCAGGGTATGGCTGATAATAAAGCGCTTGGGACTGGGCTGGCTTTGATAAGGATTAGTGGTGGTATCGGTCACATCCAAGCGCTGCAGTTCAATTTGGTCGGCCGCAACACCATACTTGCCCAGGAACCGCTCCACCGCCTCACGGCTGCGCTGGATATCCTTCTGGGCCTGTTCCAATTGGTCACTGGCGGCTACATAGCGCAGAGGCCAAATCGCCAGGTCGGCCTCCACATCCCGCTCGGCCATGCCCTTGACAGTGACATAACGGTCTCCGGTGCGTATATCCCTAAGCCCATCCGTAATCAACCATGCCCCCACAATCATTCCTATGGCCAAAATAGCCGATGCGATGACACGCATATCCCACTCCTGTATAGATCCTTGATAAGAGTTTGCCCAGCGGGCAGAAAGACATCCTCACGCCTTGGTGCAGACTGAAGCAGGCCCCCCCACTTCCAGCAGCACAGTGAAGATTCACCCACACATTCCACTAACTACCTGCAAAAAACAACCCGGTCTTCAGCGCAGTCTGCTGATTGCCCCAGCCTATCAGCCCCATAGGCTGCGCCTTCTTTTGATTGGCCCATCGGGTCAATTAAATACATGACAAGTCGACTTGTTATCTCTGGACAGTTGATCGCCCCTGATGTGCGCACACCCAAGAGTGCCGTTGTCGACGAAGAGTCACTGCATCACCGGATGATCCCGGCCGTTCCGGACACTACGATAAGAAGGAGCCACCCCATGAGAGACAATGATCGGTCCCGCAGCAGGTTGCTGCCGTTACTGCTTGCACTGCCCCTCTGTTTTAGCGGCTCGGCCATCGCCAAAGAGCCCCGTATTCCCAACAGCTACTCCCCCGTTGTTATTGACGAGGACTTCGAAACCATCCGCAAACGACTGAGCGCCGAGAAGCAGAAGTTCCAGCAACGGCATCAGAAACTGCTGGAAAGCCGCTACGACTTGAGCAACCGGCCTGCCAAGGGGGTTACCATGACCCGGGGCAAGCCCGTCCAGGAAGGTGTCCGGGTCAAGCTGCCCAAAGGCATGACCTGGGAAAAGCTCGCGGCCATGTCACCGGAGGAAATCCGGGAGAAAGACCTGTTCCCCCAGGGCTTCTTGCCTCTGCCTCATCCCAAGCATGAAGAAGGCGGCATGGTCTTTCCCAAAATGCAGATTGATGAGATGGAGAAACAGGGACTCCATGACCTGAACCGGTTCGACATCGAGTTCGGCATCCCGGAACACTTTCTCCCGGAGTTCCCTCCCGCTATCTTCCTTACGACCCGGCCGGATCTGGGCGATGTATCCAAGGGACAGCTGATCACCATCAACAACTATTTCGAAACCTTCAACGGCATTCTCAACCCCAAGCAGTTGGAAGGTCTTCGCCTGCTGGTGAGCCAGTTCCCCCAACAGCAGTTCAACGCCACCAACGACCGCCGGTCTGACAAGCCCAGCCAGGGCGTGACCTGTTTTGACTGCCACGCCAATGGCCACACCAATGCGGCCACTCACCTGATTGGAGATATCCGCCCCCAAGAACGCAGACTTCGGATCGACACCCCCTCGCTACGGGGTGTAAACGTCCAGCAGCTGCACGGCTCCAAACGGGCTCTGAAAACCGTTGAGGATTTCACGGAGTTCGAACAGCGGGCCGCCTACTTTGACGGTGATATCGTGTTGGCCGCCAAGAAAGGGGTAAACGTACTGGAACGGGGCAGTCAGGTTCACTTCATGGGAGAGTTCCAGTCCATCCTGGATTTCCCGCCCGCTCCCAAACTGGATATGTTCGGCAAGCTGATTCCCAGCAAGGCCACCGAGCAGGAACTGCGCGGCCAGGAGATCTTTTTCGGCAAAGGCCAGTGTGGAAGCTGCCATCTGCCGCCCCACTATACCGACAACACCATGCATGATCTCAAGACGGAACGGTTCTACAAGCCCCGCCTGGTCAATGGCCGCATGGCGGAAGTGGACGGTCCGACCAAAACCTTTGTGCTGCGTGGTATCAAGGAGTCTCCCCCCTACCTTCACGATGGCCGCTTGCTGACTCTGGAAGACGCAGTTGAGTTCTTCAACCTGATTCTGGGCAGCCAGCTGACCGCACAGGAAAAGCAGGATCTGGTGGCCTTTCTGAGAGTGCTTTAAGGCAGTGGCGGCGCAGTGTTTCCTGATAACTGGAAGCACTGTGCCGCGTTGTATAGGACAACCCAGATTGGCCCGTCAAAGTATGGGGCGATCTGGGAGCCCTCAACTGGCCCGCCGCAGCAGCACCACTCCCACGACAAAGCACACCAGTATCGGCACCAGGGTGGCAAAGATGGGGTTAAAGCCAAACACCAGGCTGGAGGGGCCCAATAAATCCTGGGCATACTTGAACAGGAGGCCGACGATAATCCCGGCAAATACCCGAAACCCCATGGTGACCGAGCGCAACGGCCCGAATACAAAGGAAATGGCCACCAGCACCATCACAGCAGTCGCCACCGGCGACAAGACCTTCTTCCAGAACGCCATCAGGTAGTTGTTGGCATTCAGGTCCTGGTTCAGCAAATAGCGGGAATAGGCGTAAAGCCCCTGGATGGGCAGGTTTTCCGGCTTGACCACCAGAACGCCCAGAACCTCCGGCGATAGCCGGCTGTCCCACTCCATCATATCAAGGTCCCGCCGGCTGATCCTATCCTGAGCCAAGTCGCTCTGAACCACCTGTTCCAGCCGCCAGCGGCCCTGCTCATAAATGGCCCGTTGCGCAAAGGTGGCCCGGGTCAGCCAGCGGTTTTCGTCGAACTCCATCAGGGTGACCCCATGCAGCACCCCATGGGGTTCCACCGCATTGAAATGCATGAAGGTATCGCCTTCCCGGTGCCAGAAGCCTTCCCGGGAACTCAAGGCCTCCCCGGTTCCCTTGGCCAGGGACTTGTTGGTCTGGGCAACCCGCTCCGTGTGGGGAACCACATACTCCCCTAAGGCCAAGCCGATCACCACGACCACCAAGGCTGGCTTCATGGCAGCCCAAACAATACGGCCAGTGGAAATCCCTGCTGCCCGCATCACCACCAGCTCCGAATTATTCGCCAACGCCCCCAGGCCCACCAAGCTGCCCATAAAGGCGGCCAACGGCAAATAGTCATAGATCCGGCGGGGCAAGGTCCAGGCAATGTACGACAGGGCCTGCAACGTTTGGTACTGGTTTTCCAGTTCATCCAGCTCATTGATGAAGGCAAACACCAGGTCCAGGGACAACACAACCACCAAGACCAGCACCAGGGCTGCAAAAACCGTGGAAATGACATAACGATCCAGCTTACGCATGCTGCACAGGGCTCCTGCGGCGCATGCGCCGACTATGTAAGATCCGGCCACCAAACTGCAAGGCCATGGCGATACAGAAAAACAGGATATGCACCCACCAAAGCCCCAGCCAGAAGGGAATCGTTCCCTTTTCCAGCATATTGCGGGAGGCAATCAGCAGTCCCAAGTAGGCAATATAGATTCCCATGGCCGGCAGCAAATGGAAGAAGCGTCCCTGGCGCGGATTGACCCGGCTCAGGGGAATTGCCAGCAGCGCCACAATCGGCACAATGAGCGGAATCGACAGGCGCCACTGCAGCAAAGCGAGATATTTAGGATTATCGGACTGCGCCAGTTCCAGGGTAGGAATCGCCTCCTCCTTCACCCGGCGCCGCTCTGCCGTGGGCTCGGAAATCTTCACCCCATAGGCTTCGAACTCCAGCACCCGGAAATCCAGGCTGCCTGGATGGCCCTGATATCGGGCACCGTCATGGAGTACGATAAAGCGCTCGCCGGTTTGGGGGTTGACCTGTTGGGTGCCGGTTCTGGCAAAGACCACCGAAGGACTGCCGCCGGCCCGCCCTTTTTCAGCAATGAATACGTTCTGCATTTCCCGCTTGTCACTGCTGAGGGCCTCGGTGTAGGTTACCCGCTCCCCGCTTTTCAAGGGCTGGAAGCGCCCCGGGGCCAACAACTCGAACTCAGTCATCTTCGCCTGGTCATCAAAAATCTTTTCCACCTGTTGAATGCCCCAGGGGCTAAGATACAGGCTCATGACCGCCACAATGGCCATCACCACCAGTGCCGATCCCATGGTCAGCTTGATCAGCTGGCCATCACTCATGCCACAGGCTTTGAGGACGGTCATCTCACTTTCCAGGTACATGCGGCCATAGGCGAGCAAGATCCCAATGAAGAGAGCCAGTGGCAGGATGAGCTCCAGAAAGCTGGGCAGGCGATAGCCAATGACGGCGAACAGCACATCCGGCGCCAGTTCGCCGGCCGCGGCTTCCGCCAGGTACTTGATAAAACGCCCACTCATAAAGATCAGGAGCAAGATGCCGGCAACCGCCGTCATGCTGATCAGCAACTGACGAGTGAGATAACGGAAAATGATGAACAAGCTAATTCCCGCCGAATACAGGTATGGATTGAGTAGCCGCTTCGATATCTTATAAAGGGACGGGGTATTGTAGGTAAGAATCCGGTACTGAGGCAAAGGGCATCACTGGAATTTATCACCCGTTCACGTAAACTCGTAGCAGGTACTTACACCAGAGCGCTAAAGCCCGGTTTTTACAACGGGATATAACCTGATTTCCATAACCAAGGTACAGCCCGGCTCTGGTCATACCATCTGTCCATAAACCCACAGCTACTGGAGAGGTTATGAAATATTCCGCGATCAGCCAGGATCCCCTTCAACTAAAAGCCGATTGTCTCATCGTCGGTGTCTATGAAAAGGGCTCGCTCACCGAAGCGGCAAAAGCGCTGGATGCCAGCACCAACGGACTCCTGAACAAACTGATCCAACAGGGCGACCTGGACGGAAAACTCGCCTCCACCACCTGGCTGTACGACTGTGGTAGCGCCGCCTCCGCCCGTGCCCTGATTGTGGGCCTGGGCGAGCCCGCCAAACTCAACGAGAACAACTTCCGCAAAGCCATCCAGGCGGCCACCAATGCCCTGAAAAACAGTCAGGTCAAGCAGGCGGTCTCCTGCCTGGTCCAAGCCGAAGTGCCCAACCGGGATACGACCTGGAAGACTCGCTTTCACGTGGAAACCAGCGCTGCCAGCCTGTATCGCTACGATGCCACCAAAAGCGAAAAGGCCAAGCCGCTCAATCTGACCGAGCTCCAGTTGGCAGTCGCACCAGCGGATCAGGCTCAAGCGGAAAAGGCAATTACCGTGGGCAGTGCTATCGCCAAAGGCGTGGCGGTAACCCGGGAGCTGGGTAACCTGCCCGGCAATATCTGCACCCCCACCTATCTGGCCGAACAGGGTCAGGCCCTGGCCAGCACCTATGACAAAATCGCCACCAAGGTGCTGGACGAAAAGGACATGAAGGAGCTGGGCATGGGCGCCCTGCTGGCAGTCAGCGCCGGCAGCGACGAGCCCGCCAAGCTAGTCATCATGGAATACAAGGGCGGTGACGCCAATCAGGCCCCCCATGTGATCGTGGGCAAGGGCATCACCTTCGACACCGGCGGCATCAGCCTGAAGCCGGGCGCCGAAATGGACGAAATGAAATATGACATGTGCGGTGCTGCCAGCGTGATCGGCACCCTGACCGCCCTGGCTGAAATGAATGCCCCCATCAACGTGGTCGGCATTATCACCAGTGCGGAAAACATGCCCAGCGGTAAGGCCACCAAGCCCGGCGACATCGTCACCACCATGTCTGGCCAGACCGTGGAAATCCTGAACACGGATGCGGAAGGCCGTCTGGTGCTCTGTGACGCACTCACCTACGCAGAGCGCTTCAACCCGGCCAGCGTGGTAGACATCGCCACCCTGACCGGCGCCTGTGTAATCGCTCTGGGTCACCATGCCACGGGGCTGATGGCCAACGACGAGGAGCTCGCCCAGAAACTGCTCCAGGCAGGCATCGAAGCCCACGACCGGGCCTGGCAGTTGCCCTTGTGGGAGGATTACCAGTCTTCCCTGGAGAGCAACTTTGCCGACCTCCCCAACATTGGCGGCCGTCCGGCAGGCACCATTACGGCGGCCTGCTTCCTGTCCCGCTTTACCAAGAAATACAAGTGGGCTCACCTGGATATCGCCGGCACAGCCTGGGTTAGCGGCAAGGAGAAGGGCGCCAGTGGCCGCCCCGTTCCCCTGCTCACCCAGTATCTGTTGAACCAGGCCGGACAGTAGGACAACCCTATGGCGCAGGCCGATTTCTACATCCTTCAGAGAGAGGACGACCACAGCCGGCACATCACCGTGTGCCGGCTGGTGGAAAAGGCCCTGCGCCATGGCCACCGAATCCATATCCACTTGCAGACAGAAGAGGAAGCCCAGGAATTGGACCAGTGGTTGTGGTCCTTTCGCCCGGACAGCTTCATCCCCCATAGCCTGCAACAGGCGCCGGAAGCCGCCAGCGCCCCCGTTACCCTGGGGAGTGGCGAACTCCGGGCCAGCCTGGACACCCCTGCCATGCCGTCCCCTCCCATCCTGATCAACCTGGCCCAGTCCGTACCGGACTTCTTCCGGTCCTTTGCCCGGATTGCCGAAGTCGTCACACAACGCCCCGATATCCTGTCGGCCTCGCGCGACCATTTCCGCCTTTACCGAAAAAATGGTTACAATATCACCAGCCACGATCTAAAATAGCGCCGCCGCCGTTACACAAAACAACAAACAGTTACGTGCCAGAACAAGGAAGGACGACCTTATGGCCAGTGATAACTCCTACGAAACGGATATTCCCACCCTGGATGACCTGGTGGTTGTGGAGAAGCCCCCCAAAGCCACACCTGCTGCCCCATCTCCCGAGACTCAGGCTATTTCTTCGGAGAAGCCCCGTTCTGCAGAAGCCCAGACTGCTTCATCCGAGATCAACGCCCAATCACCGGAGGCTGGTACCAAGCCACTCCCCCGCAACAACCCTTTTCTCCCCTACGAGCATCTGGAGCAGTTGGCCCGGGAGCGGGCAGAATTCCAAAAGCAGTTTATTCAGTTTTCCTTTTCCAAGCCAGCCACCCAAACCTCTGCCACAACCAGGGCCGCCTCAACGTCCAACCAGGAAGAGCGTCTGCTGGACCAGTTAGCCGGCCAGATTGCCGAGCAACTGGTCAAGGATATCCGGCCGCTGATCGAGCAGCGGGTACGGGAAGCCCTGGAAAACCACCTTGCGATACCTTCGAGCAAGCGCCCTTAAGGCTGTTTTGTAACCAAGCGAACCGGTAAGCCCCCGGACTTGCCCAAAAGCTCCTGCCGGAGCCGATGAAGGCCACCCCAGCTGCGTCGGCTCCTAACCCTGAAGCCCCCTTCTATACCCGTCATTTTGCCAGGCGTGTATAATGCCTAGCTTTCTTTAAGCCATTGACCGATAAACAAGCGACCGAATGATGGAAAAGACCTACCAGCCCAACGAACTAGAACGCCATTGGTATCAGCTTTGGGAAGAGCGGGGTTATTTCAAGCCGAGCGGTAAGGGCGACTCCTACTGCATCATGATTCCGCCGCCCAACGTCACCGGCAGCCTGCACATGGGGCACGGCTTCAACAACGCCATCATGGACGCGCTGATCCGTTTTCGCCGTATGCAGGGGCGCAACACCCTGTGGCAGCCGGGCACCGACCATGCCGGAATCGCCACCCAGATGGTGGTGGAGCGTCAGTTGGCCGCACAAAACATCACGCGCCACGACCTGGGCCGGGAGAAGTTTCTGGAGAAGGTCTGGGAGTGGAAGGAACATTCTGGCGGCACCATTACCCGTCAGATCCGTCGCCTGGGCTCATCGGTCGACTGGTCCCGAGAACGCTTCACCATGGATGAAGGGCTGTCCAAAGCCGTTCAGGAAGCTTTTGTCCGTCTCTATGACGATGGCCTGATCTATCGCGGCAAGCGCCTGGTCAACTGGGACCCGAAACTTCACACCGCCATTTCCGATCTGGAAGTGCTGTCTGAAGAAGAAAAAGGCTCTCTCTGGCACCTGCGTTATCCCCTGGAAGATGGCTCCACTCACCTGATTGTGGCCACCACCCGTCCGGAAACCATGCTGGGCGACACCGCCGTGGCCGTACATCCGGAAGACGAGCGCTACAAGCACTTGATCGGCAAAAATATTCGCCTGCCGATTGTCGACCGGCTGATTCCCATCATTGCCGACGAGTACGTGGACCGGGAATTCGGTACCGGCTGCGTGAAGATCACCCCCGCCCACGACTTCAACGACTATGAAGTGGGCAAGCGCCACAACCTGCCCCTGATCAACGTGCTGGACCGGGACGCCC
>Ga0209075_1002698_pt1 | contig 15444 bp, 13 predicted proteins | sample Stecom2011_FD_187523 | JGI IMG/M metagenome (GOLD analysis project Ga0209075, IMG submission 187523) | Agricultural soil microbial communities from Utah to study Nitrogen management - Steer compost 2011 (SPAdes) (version 2) | ecosystem: Environmental > Terrestrial > Soil > Agricultural land... | reverse complement strand
GTCAGATCATCTATGGCATTAAGAGCCAGGCTGCATTTTTTTGCCCTGTAATTTAACGCCGGTGTTGGATAAAGAGGAATCTTTGGTAAATCCTCTTCATATGTGGGCATTGTTCCGATAGACAACCCATAAGAAAACTGTCCAAGGGCATAGGTTAGGGCATAATTATGCAGTATAGGCCAGGTACTTGAGACTTGGGCTATCTCGGAAGAGGAAAACCAGAGAAAATCATGGTTGAAAATACTCCCTCTATAAAGCCTGATGCCGTTTTCTTTTAAATCCAGGTATCCCATAACCATCAACCCTTTAATTGTCTGTTACGATACTTGTCCACCTGACTGTAGAGCGATGTTAACAAATCAAGATCAATATTCTTACCAGCTGCTTCGATGACAATCGATTCCACTTCTTCCGGGCTGAACACTTTAACTTTTTGAGGGTTCCCGGCCAAGTTTTTATAGCCGTCCAATATTCCGGATACCCGCTCAGGAACCAGTTCATTATCTGCGTTAAGTTCCAAAGTCAATTCAAGAGCGGTTATAATTTCTTCCCAGCCGGCTGCTATTCCCACTATGGTGTTACGAACATCCCCGCCGATCCGTGTCTCGGCTCCATAACTCTTGGCAGCCAAAAGGGTTTTGATTGTCAGAACAAACTCTTCAATCGTCGCTGACTTTAAAGTGATAATCGATGGGAAAAGAGTGGCCGGCCGTACCGAATAGCGGGTTCCCAAGGCCTGTTCTGTGGATTGGTTGGCATCATTGATGGCGTTAAAAGTTATACTGGTTTCGATTTCTTCATAAGGCAGCAGAGAATAAGCGGTGCTGTATTCAAGCCGGTGCTTAATATTGGGAACCCTTCCCCGCCCACTCTCCGTACTGGTAGCTCCAAACAAGACACAACGCGGACAGTTAAGACAGAGATGATCTTTTAAGTAACACTCCGCCTGTTTTTCCACCCAGGCTTTTAATTTGCCGTCAGGATTTTCTTGTAAAGCCTGCTCTCCTGCTGTCCGTAAAAGTTGTTCCATGGTTCGTGATTCCACGGCTTTTTGCTTGGTCCCCAGGAAAGCAACACGTTGGACCTCTTCCCCCTCTTTTATTGAACGGGGAGTAACCACCGTATTGAGCTCCCGGTCCTCTTCAGTACGAAAAACTGCAAAATCTAATATTTCCCGGAAAACAACCAGTTGAATTGTTTTCGCTCCGATAATAGGATGCAGTTTCTCTACTGTGAAATCCTTTATAAGCTCCAAACCCACTTAAGATCCCTCCTCTACAATTTCTATTTCCCGGCCTTTTTCATATTTGCTCCTAAACTGATCAACATCGCTCTGGTGTGCCGAATTTTTGGCTTTCTTTGCGGGGAACATCTTATAATCTCTAATACTCTCGTCTCCCCACGCCCGGCGCAATTCCTCAAGTGTAGAATATTTTTGTTTTAAAAAAGTACCAAAATCCTCACTTGTTTGGTCAAAATCTCTGCTTTGTTTTTTTCGTCGCCTGTAATAAAGGGAATAATCAAGCTTTTCCCTGGTTTTTTGGATCATTTCGGGTGTCAACAATTCGTAAAGTTCCAGTACCTTACTTACGCCATTTTCTAAGTTTTGCCGGACTCTTTCCGGGATGATTGTGGTATGCTTTAGTTTCATTTCATGAATGCGGTAGGCATATCCCGTCAAAGCTTCCAAAGACCACTTTCCGCTAAATGCCCTCTGCAGAATCTTTGGAATTGGTCCCATCACTACATGTCTACTCCTTCCAAATCGAAAAGGGGATTCTTCCAGATAAGCCTCGAAACAGTCCAAAATCTCTTGGACTTTCTGGTCGACCAGACCCATGTCAACCATTGCGCCACCTGCCAGTATAGGTTTTCTCATCCTCGCTCACTCCTTTCTCAAAAGGTTTTAATACCTCAAACAAAGACCATGGTACCACATTGCTCTTCCTTTTCATCTCTATCCGCCGGAGAATATGACCCGGAGTGGGACTACTTATAATTTGATAAAGGTTATTGCTCTCGGGGTAATCTGTGGCAGGTACCAGCACCGCCGCCGCGCCAATCTTATCAACCCATACAAGCGCTTCATCAAGGGTGAGCCAATCTTTGTCCAGTTCAGCGGCAAACTTTCCTTTGCCGTTACGCTCCCTCTCTTTTGCCACCAGTCTTTTCAATCCCGGAGAAAAGGGTATCTTCACAATCCCCAGGCAGCTTTCTTCAGGCATATCATCGCCCTCTTCCAGCAGCATGACTGAAGAATGCAAAGTCAAAGCCAGAACTATTAAGACAAAGAGTTGTCGCAGGCGCGCATTGGCTTTTGAATCCTTGCCCATACTGATACCTGTTCTCAAGGGAACCAACACCATGTGCGGGGTTTGGCATATCAGTTTCATCTGCGGTACCAAACGGTAAATCCTTTCTCTGGCTTCGGTTACTACACCGTCCTCGTCGTAAAATTTCCCGGAAATCGCTTGGTCTATCAGCTCGTCGTAATCTTGGAATTTTGTCTCGTAAATTCTATTAATTTCCTCAATATTTTCACCCAGTTCTTCCCGGATTGCTCTGGTAAATTTCCTACGCATCTCCTTTTTTCTTTCTTCACTGCTCTTGTAGGTAAAAACCTTGGCCAACTCTTCCCCGGAAAGCTTGTCCCATGAAGAACGTTTGAATTTATTATAGGCAATCCCGGTCAGGCTTAAGGAGACCTTTTCATGAAGATCAGGGGTTTCACTTGATGTTAGAGCAGTCAGTCTTTCCCAGGTTTCTTCAACATGCTGCATTAATTTTTCTCCGGTATAGCAGCCGATGTTGGTTCGGGGGTAAATAACAATCATCTGCGCCGGTTTCCCCCCCAGGAGGATTTGACGGAAATAGCGCTCAAACTTGCAGCTGTCGCAGATAACAATATACCCCTGCCCGCCGTGACTGGGGGCGCGGTTGGTATGAGATTCCGGCTTATCAACGAAATCAGCGCGGGCATTGGTTCCTCCCTGGAAATATTGGTTGCATATGGGGCACAGGTGCTCACCATGGGCTTTTCTGGCCAGCAGCTTGGTTTCTTTATATCCCTTTAATTGATTGGTGATTATTTCATGCAGCTCTCTTTGTTCCGCCGGGTAGAGCAAGTCTTTCACAAAAATTCCTGCCACTTTATCTGCCTGCAGTCCCCGAGGCCTGTTTTCCTCGTAAACCTTGGCAAAAGCTTTTTTGGTTATCCCGGTTAATGTTTTAATCAGTAACTCCTTTCGCTGTTCATCGGGAAGTTCTTCTACTTCCACATCGGGACTGTCAGAATCCAGCTCTCTGGCCCTTAAACGCCAGTAAAGGTCCACCGCATAAGCCATATCGATTGCTGGAACAAAGGTGGTAGTGCTTTGTAAAAGGTCGAAGGCATCTTTGCCAAATATATGGTCATACTCATCCCGGGCGGAGGAAATGATCTGGTCCAGGGCTTTTTTCGCCGCCTTCTTGACCTGTCTTTCGTATTTTTTCTCCGCTTTTTCGCGTTTTTCCCCTTCCCATTCTTCCATCTCCGCCTGAAGCTTTTCCAAATTCTCCTCATCTTCAGGAAGGACAGCCAGTTCTTCCGGGTTGTAAGTTTTCTCATTAAAAACAGTCTTAAAAAACTTGAAAACAACCATTTCCTGATAAGCACGGCCTATACGGTCAAGATAGCGGGGAATTTCTTCATCCCAGAAACGGCGACAACGTTTTTCTTTTTTGCAGATATCCGGGTCCGAACATAATCCATCCAGCTCGCACCTTAAGAGCGAATATTTTCTAAAAGTGTTTATCCGGTCTTCCTCTTTTTTCCGGTCAAACCCGGTGGCGGTAACCCGGGTTTTAGCTATCTTTAGATAGGTGTCCATCTGCTCATAGTCAAAAAGATCCTTTTTAGGAAGCATTGAAGCGGTAGGTCTTCTACCAACTACCTGTTCTCCCAGATTTCTTTCCAGTACATGCTCCAAAAACCCTACCATTTTCTCTTTAATCTCCTCAACCGAGGGGACCGGCGATTTTTTTCCGGCTTCCTCCACATAAATAGTTCCGTTCATATAGTGGATAACCGGCTGCCATCCTTTGTCCATAAAAGCATCAAGCGCGCTCCGGTGAAGAAAAACAGTGGACAAGCCCCTTACTAGAACCTGGTGATAGGTTATATTAAAATAGGGAGCAAAGGAACTCCTCTCCAAAACCGCCATCCCTTCAAAAAGACTGCCGGCTGAAACAAAGTTGTCAATGAAATCAACAAGATCAGCTAATTGCTTCCACCTGGTATTCTGATGTTCACCAAAGACGACCCTTCCCATTACTTTACCGGGAGTTCGCTCCGCCCACATATGCAGAACAACGCCGGAGATAACCGCTTCCTTGTCTATATCTTTTAATCCCATATAAGCTAACAACTCATCCAGAACTTCCCTGGCCAGTTTTTCATCGATGTGAGAAGAATAACTCGTTTCATCTTTTATGTAGGCTTGCCACTCTTGCTTCTCTTTGGCAACATCATGGAGAATCAAAGCCAGCAATATAACAATCAATTCATCTTTGGTAACACCCATTTTTACTTTTAAAATTGGGGAAAGACTGCTTAAAACATCCAACTGAATTGCCGTATGGTCATAAAGAGTTTGCTCATATTCCCCTCTTTTGGCTATTTTTTGGCGCCAGCCTCTTGCAATCATCCAGCTAACAGCATTTTTTCTTAATTCTTCAATATTCAACTTTTTCACCTCCAATACCCCATGTTATTTATTTATATTGTATGTTATGATATTGAGTTTGTCAACTTTTTCCGGTTGTAAAAACTTTTTATTTGTAATAAAATAATTCATGCCCGTTTATAGGGGACTGAAATATGTTTTTTATTTATACGACTCTCCCGTTATTTAGGGAATCGGAGTCGTTTTTTTCTTCCTTAATTCGGTTTTTCTATTTTTCATATTCTTTCTTCACTTACCTCATATTTCCTGTTTTAATCGACAAAACCTGTTCTTCCTCACTTTTCTTTTGCCTGTAATTGGGTTTTACCAGCCTTCGGAACCGGCTTGAATTTATTTTATCACACCGGACTGACAACAGTATGTCAGGGAACAAGAGTTTGTTGTTAACTAACATATGTTTCGCCTACCGGGCAATACTTTCGATAATAGCGACGGCATTTGCGCTTTACGGCCGACACACGGGGAAAAAGCCAATTATGCGGTACACTGTCCACCTTGAAGATAGTATCCGCTAAATCGCCGGCCGTGCTGTCACGGTTGGAAGAACTGCAACAAACCGGGATCAATACAGACCCCGGTGATAAAAACTCCGGAAGAAGTGCTTGCCGGCAGTCTCCATCCTAAGTTACCGGCGCCCGCGTTTGTGGTTGAGTTTTTCCTCCTTACAAGGGGCTCCCGCCCGGAGCCTGTCAAACCATTGTGTGAAGCGAATCCCATCCAGTAAACCCTGCCGGTAGATGAGCCGGCTGCGTAGATTCATCTCGGATGATTGCGCGGTTTCGTAATCAAACCCCAGATCTTTGGTCTCCAAATACTCCAGGATCCGGCGGAAGAGAAGATCCGCCTTTTCTTGCAGGGCCTTGTATTCCCGGTTTTTGGGTAAAACCTGCTCTTCAAATTCGATAACCCGTTCCATAACAAACTCTTGGAGGTAATCGTGCCAGGTTTTCATCCCCATACCTCCCAACATTTTTACAATACAACCTTTTCCAGTCTTTTCTTCCTTTTTTCCCAGTCCGGTAAGACTCTTCCCAACAGCCGGTAAAACTTTTGGTCATGATCCAGATAAAGCAGGTGGCATAGTTCATGAATCACAACATAATCAACGCAATGAACCGGGGCTTTCACCACCTCTGTATTGAAGGTAATCACACCCCTTGCAGAACAACTGCCCCACCGTCTTTTCATCCGGCGGTATTTGACTGTGGGCTCTGGAGCGCCCAGGCGCAGAAAGTACGGCAGGTACTGCTTGACTTTCCTATCCAGCAGTGTCCCGGCGTGAGAGGAATACCAGTTTTCCATGAGCGTTTTGGCTTTTTGGGTGTCACCGGGTTCCGGTAATTCCAGATCAAAAAAACCTCCGCGCAGGCGAACCCGTTTTTTCTGGCCGGCTCGAATCCTCAACCGGTACTGGCGCCCAAGATAATAGTGGGTCTCTCCACTCTTGTAGAGCCGTTCCGGCTGAAGGGGATGAAACTGGTCAAAATACTCTATTTGCCGGAAGATCCAGGCGGCCCGTTTTTTTACCAGCGCTTGAACCAGGTTTTTCCCACACCCGGCAGGGGCTTTGACTATAACCTTTTTGTCCGGATGCACTGTAACGGCGAGGTGTTTACGCTTACCGTATTTCACCTCTATCTCCAGTCGCTTTGTCCCGTATTCGATATTCACCCGCATCTTACGGCCTCCGTACTTTGGCGATATTAAGACACTGTTCCATGATTTGATCCATATCTTCAAAGGTCAGGTCAATTCCAAAAGTTTCTTTAAGGGCGAATAAACGGTCTTCAATATCGTTACACATGGCGTTTTGAATATCAATATCATTAACCCAGTTTACTATGCGGTTTTTCTCTATGATCCCTTCAATCTCCAGGGCAAGATCGGCAATCCTCTCCAGAAACTCATTTGTGCTGTCAAAACGTCCGAGTATCTCTTTGACAGTTCCGAAATATGCCTTGGCGACATCGTTCTTTTCCAGTTTGGCCGGGATATCATCGCCGGTCCGGTTTAATACCGCCTCTTTTATCTCATTGACCCGCCTGAGGTATTCATTGGCTTTGATCCTTTCCTCGCGAAAAAGCCGGATCGTCTCCTGGAGAAGTTCAGAAAACCGTTTGTAGAAAGCGGGATCCTCCTCCATTCTTTCGTGGATCGCGCGCGCCGTGCGGTGGGCGATTGTGTCGGCCTTGGCCGAGGTCCCGGTGACTTTCGCCACTTCTTTATGGAAGGCGTCCTGGTCAAAGATGTTTACCAGCGGTGTGATTTGTTCAACCTCACCGGTTCCCACGTGGGTATCCAGGAGTTTTTGGATCCGCGGTTCATATGCGGAAAAATCCACCGTCTCCGCATAACGCCGGCGAACGGAAACCCGGAGTTTTGCGAAGAATTTCAGGTCTTTGCGGTAACGTTCGATCTTCTCCGGCGAGGTCTCCTCCAGAAACTTCACACTGGAAAGGGCAACCGCCAGGGTGCGGGAATAGGCCGCCAGCCGTTCGTAGAATTTATTTCGCAGTTCTTCATCAGCCAGCAACAGTTCATATTCTTCTTCATCCCGCTTGTTCTGTACCTCTTTGAAGGTGTCCCATAAAACCGAATGCCGGCCGGCAAGTTTTTCTGTCTCCACACTAAGATCAGTCAGGATCTCTCCGAGCTCATCCCGGTCGAACTCCGGCAACGCGGCGTAAAGATCCAGGGCCTGGTCAAGGCTTTCCAACACGCCCCGGTAATCAATGATATAGCCGAATTCCTTCCCCTCGCTCAGGCGGTTGACCCGCGCAATCGCCTGCAGCAGGGTATGATCTTTCAACCTGCGGGTCAGGTACAAGATGGTGTTCTTGGGCGCGTCAAAACCGGTCAGAAGCTTGTCGACCACAATGATAATCTCCGGGCGCTCCCCTTGTTTGAACGCGTTGATTACCTGCTTGTTGTAGTTGTTCTCACTGCCGTATTTTTGCATCATCGCCCGCCAGAAACGTTGCACGGCCAATTTGTTTTCTTGATAAAGATCCTCTTCTCCCTCCCGATCGTCCGGGCCGGAGATCAATACCTCGGAGGAGACTATACCGAACTGATCCAGGTATTCTTTATAGAGCAGGGCCGTTGCCTTGTCCTGGGCCACCAGTTGCCCCTTGAAACCGGTTCCCTGCCAGTTGTCCCGGTAGTGCGCGCTGATATCCCAAGCGACGGCCATGACCTTTTGGGCGGCCTTGTTCAACTGGTCCGTGGTGGAAAATTTTTTCTTTAAATCCGCCGCCTGTTCTTTGCTTAACTTTTCTGTTACGCGTTCAAACCAACCGTCAATCCCCCGGGCGTCCACTATTTGCTCCACATGCCTGCCCTCGTACAACAAGGGTACCACTGCCTTGTCCTCCACCGCCCGTTCTATGGTATAGGTGTCAATCAGACCCCCGAACTTTTCCACGGTGTTTTTGTCTTTCTTCATGACCGGTGTGCCGGTGAAGCCAATATAACAGGCATGGGGAAGCGCCCGCCGCATCTTGGCGTGACGCGGCCCGTACTGACTGCGGTGCCCCTCGTCGACCAGGACAAAGATATTGGGGTCGGGGTTTTTTACGGCGTACCGGCCGACCGCCGCCTCAAACTTATCAATAATGGTGGTGATGATTCGCTTCTTTCCCCTCAGCATCTCCGACAGGTGTCTCCCGGTCCTGGCCTGTTCCACATCTGTCCCACAATAGTGAAAGGTCTTGTAGATCTGGTCATCCAGGTCCACCCGGTCCGTGACCAAAACAATCTTGTAATCTTCAATCTCCGGGCACAAGGCGACGGCTTTGGCCAAAAAAACCATGGTCAGCGATTTACCGCTTCCCTGGGTATGCCAGACCACACCCCCGCGCCGGGCCCCGTTTTCTTTGACCTTAATCCGGTCCATAATCTTCTTGACGCAAAAGTACTGTTGATAACGGGCGATCTTCTTTTCTTCCCCGTCAAAAAGAATAAACTTAATAGTAAGTTCCAGCAACCGTTCCGGCCGGCAAAGCGCGTAAAGCGCCCTGTCTTGCTCGGTTACCCGGCGCCGGATGGAACCGAAACTTTCCGGCTTTTCCCTCGCCAGCCAGGCGTTTTTAACAAACAGCCGGTCAATCTCCCCGTCAGTCAATGGGATGTTGACCAGTTCCGCAAGTTTTTCTTCGTATCCCGGTGTTTCTTCCCGCCAGACCGACCAAAAACCACCCGGCGTACCGGTAGTGGCGTACTTGGTCTCGTTCTTGGCGAGCGCCAACAGCAACTGAGAGTAAACAAAAAGCCCCGGCACGCCTTCTTCCTTTTGATTCCTAATCTGCTGGGAGATTGCTTCTCTTATCGGCTCTTTCAAGTTTGGTGATTTGCACTCAATAACGCACAAGGGTATACCGTTGACAAACAAAACAATATCCGGGCGATAGGTCTGGTAACTTCCCGGCCGTTCCACCGCAAACTCTTCTGTTACATGATAGACGTTCCTCTCCGGGTGTTCCCAGTCGATATAATGCAGGCTGAAACTCTTGACATCCCCGCCCACCGATTGTTGCAGGCTCTTTCCCAGACACAACAGGTCAAAAGCCTTTTCGTTGGTCCTGACCAGCCCGTCATAGGGAATCTCCTTCAATGCCTGCGCAGCGCTGAGAATATTGCCTTCGGTAAAAGGCAGTTCCCTGCCCTTGTAACGGACCCGGTTATGCTCACGCAACCAGGGCAGGAGAATCTCTTCCAATAGGACATTGGCTTTTTTCCCACCCCGTAACGCCAACGCCTCATCAGGCGTCAGGTATTCCCACCCCAAGTTTTGTAATAAATGCAAGGCGGGAAGCTGGGATATGGCATCCTCGCGCATGTCCGGAGCTTGAAACTTTGACAACCGAATCCCTCCTTAAAAGGCGCCGCCTCAGGAAATTTTATTCACTCTGATCTCTCCGGTCAACAGTTTTTGCATCAGGCCTTGTTTTTGTTTTTTTAGGGCGGATTCTTGTTTTGTGAGTTGCTTTATTTCCAGATCACAGGCATTCAAAACAGCAGCGATTTTCCTTTGTTCTTTATGAGAAGGATAGGGAATTTTCATGAAGGAAAAGTCGCTGAAACTGATCTGTTTGCCGTCACGGATACCAATAACCGCAATCGCCAGATGACCGATGAAACGATATGATTTAAAATAGTGCTTGTAAAAATCATCACAAATTTCTTTTTGGGAACAAATAACATAATAAGCCGGGCTTACCAACCCCTTCAATCTTGAATACTCCAGTCCGCCTTGAAAAGACCGCAGGCTGATGACAAAATCCCCCGGTTCGACCAGCTTATAGGTGTCCGTGTTTTCAAACGACATGTTTATCTTGCGTTCCAGGGAACTACGGAGCACAACACCCTGGTCTTGCGTGACGGACAAAACATGAGCATGATTATGTTTTTTTATTGACTTGTTTTTAAATATCTCACTTGCCCTCAGTCTCTTCCACCCCACCGGCGTCTCGCCGGGATCCTTAACCGGCGGCCCGAACTCCGGAAACCGCATCCTTCCCGTCAGAAGTTGTTGCATCAAACCTTTCTTCAACCGTTTCTTGGCCTCAATGAGCCTGTGGGTCTGCTCGATTGCCCGGTCCCAGGTGGAGAGGATTTTGGCGATTTTCTTTTGTTCTGAAAGTGGTGGAATTAAAACCCTATATTTCTTTAAATTCTCGAATTGTATGCTTTCTACAGTTGTTCCAACTTTAGAACAGGTTCTAAGAATATCCTTTTTATTAAAACTCAACATATGAATTATATAATCAGTAAAAAAACTTTGGCTTTTTGGTATTAACGCCTTTAAATCTTGGTTTATGGCAACAGGAAAAAGTGTTTTCGATATTGGAAGATTATGACGTAGGATTCCACTCCTAACCACAATAACAATAGAATTCTCAGGAATTATATTAGTTGTAGATTCCTTTACCGCCTTTTCTGAGATACTATAACTAGTTTTAGTTAGTTTAATTTGTTTAATATCTTGTGAGGAAGCCCATGGTATAATTGCCTGTTGCCAATACTCCGAATTAGATTTTGAGGGGGTTCCTCCTCCTACCCATTTCCCCACTTCGACAAGAGGCACATGTTTCCAGTTATAAGGAAATGTCTTTTTTTTATTACCTGCTCTGTTCTCGTTGCGTTTTGCCATATCCGTTCCTCACTTATGCAAAGATAACTTGTTCCAGTAACTCGTCAAAATAATCCGCGCCAAAATTGCGGCCTTCCTTCAACCTTTCATCATCCATGGTAAATCCCTTGACCAAATACTCACGAAGCCGTGCGGATATAATTCTGCATCTAAGACAGCCCCAGCTCTTTAAGGTGCTTCTTCATCTCGGCCCGGGTGGCGGCAAGCTCGGTCTCGATCTCCTCTATCTCTTTTTGCGCCGCCGGAATATCTATATCCTCTTCCTCTTCAAAAGTATCGACATACCTGGGGATGTTCAGGTTGTACTCAGCCTCTTTAATCTCCTGCAGGGTCGCAAGGTGGGAGTACTTTTCGATCTCGGAAAAGTCGCGGAAGGTCGCGACAACCTTGGCAATGTCTTTTTCCCGCAGGCGGTTTTGTTTTTTACCGTCTTCATATTCGCGGCCGGCGTCGATGAAAAGGATATGCCTGTCTCTTTTGGTTCTTGCTTCATCCCAGGGGCGGCGTCCCTTGTTGAAGACTAGAACGGCCGCGGGGATACCGGTGCCAAAGAACAACTGGGCGGGCAGACCGATTACCGCCTCCAAAACATTCTCCTCAATAAACTTTTGACGGATAACGCCCTCGGAACCGCCTCGAAACAGCACGCCGTGGGGAACAACGACCGCCACTTTCCCCTCGCCTTCCAACGCAATCTCTACCATGTGACTGATAAAGGCGTAATCGGCCCGGCTCTTGGGCGGTACTCCACGCCAAAAACGCTTGAACTTGTCATTGCCTGCTTTGTCTTGTCCCCATTTTTCCAGAGAAAACGGGGGATTGGCGACCACAATGTTAAAGCGCATCAGTTCATCATCTTCAATGAGCCTGGGGTTGTTCAATGTGTCGCACCATTCGATCCGCGCGCCGTCCATGCCGTGAAGAAACATATTCATCCGGCACAGGGACCAGGTCGAACCATTGGATTCCTGCCCGTAAAGGGCAAAGTTTTTATCCCCCACTTCCCTGCCGACTTTGATCAGCAGTGAACCCGACCCGCAGGCCGGGTCGCAGATCCGGTCGCCCGGTTTGGGCGCCGCCAGTTTTGCCAGGAGAGTCGAAACCTCGGGCGGTGTGTAGAACTCTCCGGCCTTCTTGCCCGCGCCCGCCGCGAAACGGGAAATCAGATACTCGTAGACGTCTCCGATTACATCCCGGTCACCGATCCGGGACGGACGCAGGTCAAGACGCTCGTCGGCAAAATCCTCCAATAGATTTTTCAGCCGCCGGTTGCGGTCCCTGGTCTGTCCCAAGGCGGGTTCGCTGTTGAAATCAACATTGCGAAAGACATTTTCCAGTTTCGCCTTGTTGGCGTCTTCAATCTTCTCCAGGGCAATGTTGATTATCTCCCCGATATTCGCCTCGTCGCGTTTACTGTAGAGGTAATCAAAATCACTTTCCTGTGGGACGATAAATCTTTCACGGTTCATGGCCCGTTCAACCCGGACAGGGTCTCCGTTGTATTTTTGCCGATACTCTTCTCTGGTGTCTTTCCAAAGGTCACTTAAGTATTTGATAAAGAGCATGGTCAGAATATAGTTTTTGTACTCCGCCGGGTCAACGGCGCCCCGGAAAGTATCGCAGGCCCGCCAGACTATATCGTTGATTTCTTTTTGGGTGACAGTCGCGCTCATCTTTTTCTCCCCTCACTTCTTGATTGCCCGTAAACAAACGGCGTCGACCAGTTGTTTTCTACGCTGTAAAAGCCTCTCTGTTAGCATCTCTTCCTTTTCCCTTAATCTATTGATATCAATTATCCTCTGTTGGGTTGAAACGCCCGGAATTTCTACTATGGTTTCCGAAAGGACGGTCTTGGAGACAAAAGAGAACATCCCCCCGCCCGCCCGGGATTTAAAATAGCTTTGCGCGGGGAATTGATTGAGCCACCAGGCCAGGTAGGAAGCTGAGAAATTTTTGTCTTTTACGCGAATAATATAAAAAGAGCTTGAAACAAGGGTCTTCTCAAGCTCATCCTCAATCAAACAGGCGAAATGTTCCCTGCCCCTGGCGAGAAACAAAACGTCTCCCTTTCGCACAGTATATAATGCCGGCCGGCGCTCGGGATTGAACCTTATAAAACCGCTTGTCTTTAAGTTCTTCGGTGATACAAAATCCTTTCCCTGAATCAAGCGGTGGGTCCCGGACGGGTTGTCTTTAATTCCGGCCCGGGACTGGTATCCAACTTGTATTTCCGCCAGTTTTTTTAAACTAACTGCCTGCATGCAATCACCCGGCCTATAATTTGTCGGTAGAAATCTTACTGTCTATATATTAGCATATTTAAGCTGTTCTGTCAATAAATATCATCACATCTGTGCCTGCTTTTATCACCAAGAAAAAAAGACCCTTTCTGTACATGCAGCGACCGAAAGGGGCTGGAGGACTGACTGACAATTAAATTTGGACAGGGGGCAGGGTTTTGATTACCATTTGGTAATGGACGGCCGCCGCGGCACCCCCCCTGGAAACCTCGATATGTATGTGCGGTAATTCGGCAGGGAGAAGGTGACGGTTCCCGCCGGCCGTTTTGACTGTTATAAACTGGAGAGACAACAGTATATCAACGAACAAAATTTGCCTGAATTCGTCAGCACTGTTTTATTATTCCTCCTTGCCAATCCTCAGAGTGATTGATAAAATGATAATACGATGAAGTAGTGAACCAAAAGGAGAAAATTTTGCCGTACGGGACAAACCATTAAAGCGAGGGTGATATATGGATGACCAGCAGTAGTTTCCAAAACAAGGCATTTGGCTCTAAAAAACACCACCGGTCAATCCCTTCACATATTGATGGAATCCTGCGGGAGATCCGAAATGAGTTTGAAAAATTATATGCCGAACGCATGAAAGGACTTATCCTATTCGGCTCTTATGCCAGGGGGGATTATACCGGCAGTTCAGATCTTGATCTTGTTTTATTGTTGGATAAAATTGATGATATATTAAAAGAACGCGAATGTTACCTTCCCATTACCGGTCAATTATCTCTTAAGTATAATATGGTGATATCCATCATTCCCTTCAGCACTGCAGACTTTACACAAAAAAAGACCCCTCTGCTTCTGAATGTTCGTCGTGAGGGGATGAGGGTATGACAAAAGAGATCCAAAACCTGATGAATAAAGCCCGCCGGAGCCTGAAGGCTGCTAATTTACTTGCCAAAGACGGTTTTTACGGCTTTGCGGTAAGCAGGGCATATTATAGTATGTTTTATGCTGCTGAAGCCGTGCTTTTAAGCAAGGGCTTGTCATTTTCTAAACATAGCGCAGTAATAGCGGCATTTGGCAAGGAGTTTATCAAAACCGGTCTTTTTGAACATGAGTTACACCAAAATTTGTTTACTGCATTTGATCTTCGTAATCTCGCAGATTATGGTGAAATTGATTCTGTAGACAAAGACAAAGCAATGGAAGTTATTGAAAACGCCGTCCAATTTGTAGAAGCCATTCAAAAACATCTTCAAACCGAAAAATAGTTAGTTAGTTCCTTCTTTGCTTCTGCTGCATTAGCTGCCATGGCATTCGCATTAGTCCACCCAATACTACATGAACACGGTGACTTTTTTATTCAAAACTCCTCTTAATTCGCCGGCGCTGTCTTTTATTATTCCTCCTTGCCAATCCTCAGGGTGATTGATAAAATGATAGTACGATGGAGCAGTAGTCCAAAAGGAGGGAATCATGCCGTTGCTGTTGGAAAGTTTTAATAATTTTTTACCCAACATACGGGAAGCTTGTTATCAGGTTTACGGAGAAAATCTGATAACCTTGGCCGTCTTTGGCTCTGTCGCCAGAGGCACGCCCAATCCGTTGTCAGATATTGACCTTTTGCTGATCGCCCGCCGTCTTCCGTCCGGACGGCTTGCCGGCAGCCTCCTTTTTTTAGATATGATCGACGATATGATAATCCTGTATGACAGGGAGAATTTCTGGACCCTGTTTTTACAGGATTTCTCCTCCCGGCTCAGTAAATTGGGGGCCAAAAAGGTGGTTACCGGAGAACGCTGGCACTGGGTGTTAAAACCTGATTACAAAGAAGGTGAGGTGTTTGAAATATGACCAATGTTTGCTTAGAACAGTATCGCCTTCTATTCGAAATTCGATTCTAATTCAGAGGTGGATAATATTCTGTATATCCACCTTGATCACGTTCTCTCAAAACTTCCAAGCACTCGTCCCGAAGCCCGATTAATTCAGGCTCTGATACTGACAGCGGTGATACGTTATTGTGCTTCATATCTTCTAGCCAACGTTCTGTCATAATAAACGTCTCCTTCATTCCCCAGTAAAGCATCCATCCTTACCTCAAAATATCGATGCTCCTTAAATACTTCTAAAAACATTTGTGGGTCGATTCTAATCATTAAACCACAAATTATATCTAATGTTTTAACCGCCGGTAGTAATCAGTATCTATTCATTATTTACCTGTTCCGCTCTAAAGACTGGATTAATTAAGACCTGCACTCCTATTAAAAAAAGAATTACATCTATATAACGATCGAAAATATATAAAACAAAATTAAAG
>Ga0209075_1002697_pt1 | contig 15444 bp, 24 predicted proteins | sample Stecom2011_FD_187523 | JGI IMG/M metagenome (GOLD analysis project Ga0209075, IMG submission 187523) | Agricultural soil microbial communities from Utah to study Nitrogen management - Steer compost 2011 (SPAdes) (version 2) | ecosystem: Environmental > Terrestrial > Soil > Agricultural land... | reverse complement strand
GGAACTACCGCCGGGGCGCAACCGCCTGACCGCCAGTGAGCTTCTTCTTCGGAACATGGACGCAGATTTATCTACGGCAGACGGTATCGGCTGGCACCCGACAGGCCCAACGCCTCCCAGGCGTACAGAGTTAATCATTCAGGATGAAGGCAAACGCCTGATCAACACCTGGAGCGGGTTTGCCCTGACTCCGTGCGAGGGGGATGTGTCGTTGTGGCTGGGCCACGCGGAGTACCTGATACCCGAGAAGCGTGACCGCGAGGTGGTGCTGGACTATCTGGCCTGCATTGTTCAGCGCCTGGATGAGAAGCCCGCCTTCTTTCTGGCACACCGGGGGGCTCACCGCGTAGGTAAGGACCTGTTCTACAAGCCCCTGATTCAGGCTATGGGCAGCAAAGCCGCACGCACGGTTGATATTGATGACGTGTTAGGCGGATGGGGTGACTACCTAAGCGAGCTGAAGTTTTGCGTTCTGACCGAGGTGGACAAGGCGCAAGACCGTAAAGTGTCCAACGCGCTCAAAACCGTGGTTGCGCCAACCGCGTCAGGCAAACGATCGTTAAACATGAAGGGTAAAGGCGTGTACACCCAGGTCGATTGCATGGGTGGCGTGATGATGTCCAACAAACGGGCGTTCATGACCATCGAGCAAGGCGACCGGCGCTATTTCGTGTACGACTCGTGGGTGGAGGTGCTGGAGGCGTCTTACTACGCAGAGATCGACCGCTGGTATCGAGAAGACAATGGCTATGCCAAGGTTCTGAACTACCTGCTGAACCGGGATATCTCTGGCTTCAACCATATGCAGTTGCCGTACATGACCAAGGGCGCGCTTGAGATGGTGCAGACTGGCAAGTACGACTACGAGCAAGACCTGGAAGAGATGGAGCATTCCGGGATGCCGCCGTTCCACATGAAGGTGATTCTGTCCAAGGAGCTGAAAGCGTTTGTCAAATCCGAGGGCATGAAGTGTGGGAATAATGGTCTGGATGAAGCCATGCGCCGGATGGGTTGGGTGAAATTCGCGCAATACAAAACCAGGGAAGAAGGCAAAAAAGTGGCCGTGCCGACGTTCTACGCGAAGGAACTTTCCGAGGATGCCAGCGCAGCGGAGGTGTACGACTACTATTTGGCGAATTACGTAAATGCGAAAATATCTCATTAACTGGAACTAGTGGAACTAAGTGGAACTAAAAAATATAAACTTTTAGTTCCACTTTAAGTTATTGAGAGATAAAGGTTTTTATAGGGTTGGAACTAAGGAACTATTTTTTTTTTATTAAATCAGTAAAATAGAATAAGAAGTATACATAATGTATATAGTAGGTCGTTTGTATACCGTAATCGCAATATAATGGGAACTAGGAGTAGGGTTTTTTTTAGTTCCGCCCACAACGAAAAAGGCTTTTGCTTGGCAAATCAATGGTTTAAGGCGGAACTAAACTGAAAAAAGTGATTTTTTTTAGTTCCACCCTGTTTTGTTCTGTATAGTTTACAAAGGTAGTTGATTAAGTAGGGTTAAGCTGTTAGGCTTGTTCCGAGATCGACCGAAAGAGGAAAAACAACGTGACGATCAAAAAAGGCATCCCCGCTCCTGAGTCAACTCGTCGAGGCCGGCCCGCGAAATACCCGTTCGCGGATATGGAGGTTTGGGATTGCTACGAAGTGACCGACCCAGACCAAGTGAAGCGGGCTGCTAAAGCCGCGTTTCGATACGGGGCACGACACGGGTTGAAATTTTCAACCCGCACCACCGATGACGGGTTACGCATCTGGCGTATTGCTTGAACCAAGAAACTGAAAAGAGGAAATCGAAATGTACAAGATGAGCCAAACCGCAAAGAAGCCCACCAGGGCAAAAGCCTTTGAGATGATTTGTCTGCTGAAGGAAGGGCAAACACTTTACTCGGAACAGATCGACAGCCTGTTGCTGTATTTCGCCCCGGCGCTCCCGAAAAAGCCTAAAAGCGCCCTGGAGTGGCTGGCGAAAGCCTGTGACCCAATGGACAACCGAGAAACCTGTAAGTTTGTATTCGTAAAGAACGGGCGCGGCATTGCCACCAACGGCCATCGGGTACACGAGGCCAGTGTGGATCTCCCAGACGGCGCGTATTGCCCTAAAACGCTAACCCCGGTAGATATCGACCTGCGTTGGTTCGATCCGCTGGAGCGCGTAGCAGAACGCCCACCTGAGACAAAGCCTTACCCGTTTGATCAGTTGGAGTTTGGGGTGTGGCACGCGGACACACGAAAAGGCAAACCGCAGAATTACAAGCGCGTGCCAAACGATATCGCGGTTAACGAATCCTATTTGCAAGATGCAGTCTCTGCTGGCGAACCTGAAACGGTGTACTACGGTTTGCGTAACTCGGTTCAGCTTCTGTGTGGAGAAAACGAATTTGGTTACTGGCACATTGCGGGGATGCGAGTATGAACCAGCTTGAATTGGATTTCAGTGCAGACAAAAACCGCCGCAACCTCTACATCAAGCAAGAGGACTATGATTATCTGGCCCAGATCGGAAACGGCTACGCAGACGGCCTCAGGAAGGCCGTGGAGGCGCATAAGAGGCTAAACGCAGGCCAACCTACCACCAACAACCAAAACGCCGTTAAGGGCGATCAGGAGCAACCCCAATGAACACATCACTCCACCTCGAACTAGTCAAAATCCAAAAGTACCGCACCAGCCACCTGCTGCACCTTGTCCTGTCGATCATCACGGCGGGTTTCTGGGTACCGGTCTGGCTGTTGGTCACGATCAGCAACGTCAGTGAGCGACATAGGGCTGAGCGCCGTATCAGAAAGATGGAAAATCAGTAACGGGCTGGTATACTAACACCGTGGCACGCGCCAGGCTGGTCGCTCCGGGTCGGCTGCCACAACTCCCCGGCCTCTGCCAAGGTACGCCGGGGCCATCTCAGACGGATGACGGAACACTGATGGCAGAGCAGAACCGGAAGACCGACGAGCAGAGGCGCCAGCGGCAACGAGCCGAGCGACTCGTGGAGCAGTATCTGGACTACGTGTTCTGCGATGCGGACGGCGAGAGCATAGCCAAGGAGGGGCGCAGCATGATGGGCCTGTATCTGGATTTCCGTGGCGATATGCCCAAGGGCTCCGGGTTCTCAGGGTTCTGCACGCTGGCGGCGAAAGTTGACCGGATGCGCCTTCGTCATGCAACGGACTGGATGATTCGTGCGCGGGATATTGTGACTCGGCTTGAGGGCGAGCTGATTAGCGCCCTGTGCGTCGATCGCCTATACCGCAACCGCCCGCGAATGGCCTTTGACCCGATCAGTGAGCAGCGATATGAAATCTGCTGGGGAGACGTAGAGTGCGCCCATTATCTCGGCATTGCGCCCGGGACATTCCGCAATCGGATTAGTGCGGGATACCAGGCCCTTGAGGAAATCATGCGGGAGCTGAGTGCCGCCGCTTGACTTTCAGTGACCAGCGAGTACACTGATAAATAGTTTGAAGAACTGCCCCTAAAGCCCGCGTCCTACCAAGGTCTGCGGGTTTTTTATTGCTCATCTGCCAGCCCGTAAGCGCAGACAGAGTTACGGCCCCGTTCAGCGCGGCTAGCACAACACGACCTGGCCCCTGCTCTGCACGCTGGGGTTTTCTCATTCTGGAGGCGCCATGCACCGCATCGTACTGGAGCGATTCAGTTACGCGCCGGATGGCACTTTTGGGCGACTGATCCTCCCGACCGGCAAGACCTTTTTCACGGTTGAGCGCCCATGGCTGGGCAACAAAGCCCGAGAGTCCTGCGTTCCCGACGGCGTTTACCTGATGGAAAAGCGCCGCTCTCCGGTTGTTGAGCGCACCAGTGGCGGCGATTACGTCGAAGGCTGGGAAGTGACTGATGTACCGGGGCGCACTTACATCATGCTGCACCCCGGCAACTGGCCCCACAACTTCGAGGGCTGCATCGGCGTGGGCATGGAGTATCGCGTACTGGATGGGCGCAATGGCGTCACCCAAAGCCGGCTGGCCTTTGCGCAGGTGATGGCAGCACTCGATGGCCCGCAGCAGTGGGAGATCGAAATACGCCCGTTCCTGATGGAATACCCATAACCCCGGATTGGACTATGAGGATGCCTGAGAAAGCAGTGGCTACGCTGATCGCCAAGATCGCAGAGTATTGGGATGCCGTTCTGGCCGTCATCATCGGCGTCTTCGGCGGCGGTCTGGCCTACCTGGGCGAAGTCAAAAGCGGTGTTCGCCGCTGGGATTGCGCGACGTTCCTTCTGTCCGTCACTTCTGCCGGGTTCTTCTCCTTTGTCACCTACATGATCTGCATTGACCTTTTCCATTGGACCCCGGGGCTGTCTGTTGCCTGCTCCGGCATGGTGGCCCACCTGGGCGCGGATAAGGTCAAGCAGATGCTCACTGACTTTTTCACGAAGCGGCTGTCGTGATCCCCTACGCCAAGCCCGCCCTGATTGCTGTGGCCGTCACCGCTATTGGTACAGGAGGCTGGCTGGCTCGCGGCTGGTTTGAGGACAGTAAAGACCTTGCCGCTGTAGAGGCCCAGCACGCTCTGGCCGCTGAAATCCGCAAAGGACAGGCCGAGGTATCGGCGCAAGTAGAAAAGCGGCTCAGTGAGCTACGGGCAAATGAGCGTGTTATCGACAGGGGCATCATCCGTGAGATTCAGAAGCCTGTTTTTCATAACGTGTGCATTCCCGCTGACAGTGAGTCTTTCCGGCTGCTTAACCTGGCCGCACAGGGACAACCCGCCGGAGAACCTGATGGTCAAGTGCCCGACGAGTCTAACCCTGCTGACTGACGGCACCGGGCAGGATGTCGTGCTTACCATGCGCGACTGGTCAACCACCTATCACGACTGCGCTACTCGCCATAATGGGCTGGTGGATGCAATAAACGAGAATTTCTAAAGTAGAGGCAAGTAGAAATGGCTGCCGAGAAAAAGCCCGGCCGGCCGCCAGGGAGACCAAAGACCGGCGGGCGCAGAAAGGGCACGCCAAACAAGGTCACATCAGATGTGAAAGCGGTTGCCCAGGAATACGGGCGTGAAGCCGTCGAGTCTCTGGTTGAGATTATGCGCGGCCTTGAGTACCCACCGGCTGCAAGAGTGGCCGCATCAAAGGAGCTGCTGGATCGAGCGTACGGCAAATCGCCACAGGCCATTCAACACAGCGGCAAGGTGGATCAGCCGCTGGTGATTGTGCTGGACGATGAGGGCGCTGATGCAGATCAAGCTGACGAAGCCGCAGACTAAGGTTTGGAAGTCTGCCGCGCGCTTCAAGGTTCTGGTGTGTGGGCGGCGATTCGGCAAGACCTTTCTGGCGCTGACCTGGCTGGCACACAATGCGCTGAAAGACGGCGGGCTGCATTACTACGTGGCGCCCAGTTACGTCCAGGCGAAACAGATTGCCTGGCGGCTGCTAAAGGAGTTGGTAGGTGACGCCATTGTCAGCAAGAACGAAGCCGACTTATCCGTAGAGTTTGCAAACGGTGGCATTGTTCAGCTGAAAGGGGCAGAGAATCGGGACGGCCTTCGGGGTGTGAGCCTGTCCAGCGCCGTGCTGGATGAATTCGCCTTCATGGATCAAGAGGTATGGTCCGAGGTTATCCGCCCGGCTACCAGTGACCGCCAAGCGCCCGTCCTGTTCATCACTTCCCCGGCAGGCTGGAACTGGGCCAAAGACCTGTACGACTACGCCGCAGCCGGCAAAGACAGAAACTGGAAGGCGCTGACCTTCACCACCGAGCAAGGCGGCAACGTCAAGCCGGAAGAAATTGAAGCCGCCCGGCGCGAATTGCCTGAGCGCACATTCCGGCAAGAGTATCTCGCCAGCTTCGAGACCCTGGCAAACCGGGTTTACAGCTACTTCGACCGCCACGCCAACGTGTCACGCACCCTGCCCGACCCCGGCAGTGCTGCCGAGCTGTATGTGGGCATCGACTTCAACGTGGACCCGATTAGCGCCGTGGTGGCGATCAAGGCGGTTGACCAGCTTCACGTGATCGACGAAATCATCATCCCGAACAGCAACACCACCGAGCTGGCGCAAGAGATCCGGCGACGCTATCCAGATCACAAGATTCGCGCCTACCCGGACCCTTCTGGCAAGGCTCGCAAAACCAGCGCCATTGGCGGAGTGACAGACTTCACCATACTGGAGCAGGCCGGGTTCCGGGTGATTGCGCCGAAGAAGGCGCCCGCCGTGGCTGACCGGATCAACGAAGTGCAGGCCATGCTGTGCAACACCAACGGTGACCGGCGACTGTTCGTTCATCCTGACTGCGCAGAGCTAATCAAGGGGCTGGATGGCATGACCTACAAGCGCGGCACCAGTGACCCCGACAAAACCCTTGGCCTTGACCACGTAACCGACGCCCTTGGCTACCTGATCCACTCTGAATTCCCGATAAGACGTGCCGTTGCCGACATTGGCCGCATTCGCTTCTAGGAGACACCATGCCCGTTGAAACCCTTCACCCGCTATACGAGGCGCACCAACGCCGCGCCCGCCGTGTGCGGGATGCGGTGGCGGGCACTGACGCTATCAAAGGCGGACGGACGCTGTACCTGCCTCACCCGGTTGCTGGATGGCGCAATCTGACCGGCGAACTGCTGGAAGAAGCCGTCGAGCGCTATGATGCGTATCTGGAGCGGGCCACCTGGCTGGGCGTGACAGGCAGGACGCACGAAGGCATGCTGGGCGCCGTATTTCGCAAGAGCCCGCAAGTGGATTTACCCACCGCCATTGAATACATGCTGGAAGACGCTGACGGCTCCGGCATGAGCCTTGAGCAATTCAGCCGCCTGTGCGTATCGGCCACCATCCAGGCAGGCCGTGCCGGCGTCCTGGCGGATTACCCCGAGGCACCGGACGGGCTGACGGTGGAGCAATCCCGTGGCCTTAACGCCACTCTGCGCTTCTATGACAGCGACAGCATCATCAACTGGCGCAAAGATGGCGAAGCCCTGACCCTGGTGGTGCTGGCTGAAACCTATGACGCCAGCGCTGACGAGTTCGATCATAGCCCCGAGATTCAATACAGGGTGCTGCGCATTGAAGATGGCGTTTACACCCAGCAGGTCTACCGCAACGGCAGCCCGGCAGGCGAGAAAGTCACCCCGAGACAGTCGGACGGCTCGCCCTGGCCGGTGATTCCCTTCCAGTTCATCGGCGCCAAGAACAACGACGAGACGCCCGACAAGCCTCTGCTGCTGGACATTGCTGATCTGAACATTGCCCACTACCGCAACAGCGCCGACCTTGAGGAAGGCTCGTTCCTGTGCGGACAGCCCATGCTGCATGTGGATATTGGCGAAATGAGTTCCGATGTTTGGAAAGAGCTGAACCCCAACGGCATTGCTATCGGTTCTCGTCGCGGAGTGCAGACGCAGGGCGGCAGCATGACCATGGTGCAGGCGGAAGAGCGCAACCTGCCCTTATCGCTCATGGAGCAGAAAGAGCGCCAGATGCTGGCAGTGGGCGCCCGACTGATCGAGCAGCGCGGCGGCAACCAGACTGCCGAAGAGGTCCGGGCCAAATCCGGGGCTGAGAACGCCAGCCTGTCCAGCGTTGCCAGCAATGTCTCTGACGCCATCGAAAACTGCCTGGAGTGGTGCACCTACTTCATGGGCGGCAGTGCCGAGGAAGTCATGTTTAAGCTGAATCAGGAATTCTACCCGGAGCAGGCTGATCCGCAGGAGATCATTGCCCGGATTCAGGAAATCGACCGAGGCCTGATCGCCAAGGCGGACTATCGGGACTGGCGCCGCCGCACAGGGGGCATTGCACCCGAGCGCACCGACGACGAAATCGAGGACGAGGTACAGGCGCAAGGCACCGCTATCGGGGTGATCTGATATGACTGCCCACCAGAAGCTGCTCGAAAGGCTGATCCGTCACCAGATACAGGTTCAGCGATTCTCGGGCAGCCAGATCAAAAAAGCCATGCCGATACTCAGGCAACTGGCGAAAGACCTTCAGGCGCGGATACAGGCCGGCACAGCGACCGAGTTTCAGATGGGCCGCATGTACGCCCTGCAACGCGACCTTGCCGCCCTGGCTGCCGAGGCCTCTGACAACATCCAGCAAGCGCTGGACCTTGAGGATTTCGCGGTTCAGGAGGGCCAGTTCACGCAGCAACTGTTAGGTGCGTCGGTATCGGCGCAGCTGTCCGGAGGCCTGAACGCCGAAGCCCTGCGCGGCCTGACGACGCGACGGCAGCTACAGCTTATCTCTGGCGATACCGTCAAGCGCATGACTATTCCGCAGCTATGGGATGAGTTCAGCGAGGCTGTGGGCCGCAATGCACTCAGAACAGTGCAGGCCGGTGTGCTGGAAGGGCACACCACCCAGCAGATGGCCCGCGATGTGTCGCAGATGGTCGCTACCCGGACCAGAAGGCAGGCCGAAGCGGTGATCCGCACGAGCGTCAACGGTATCGGTGGTGCCGCCCGGGATATGGTGTACCAGGACAACCGGGACATTCTCGAAGGCGAGCGGTTTTTGGCGGTTTTGGACTCCAGAACGACTCTGACGTGTTCTGGCAACGACCAGAAGATTTTTCCGCTCGGTCAAGGCCCGATGCCGCCGCTGCATTACGGCTGCCGCAGCCTACGGGTGCCCGAGGTCAAGCCCGAATACCGGATTGCCGCCAAAGGCGAGCGGGCCAGCTATGAGGGGCCGGTCAGTAACCAGCTCACTTATGGCGGCTTTCTGCGCAATCAATCGAAAGAGTTTCAGAACGATGTGCTAGGCCCGAGACGGGCTGAGCTGTTCCGTTCCGGAAAAGTGAAAATCGAGCAATTCACCGACGACATGGGCCGAGTCCTGACGCTGGATGAATTGGCCGCCCGAACGGGCATCACACTGGATTAACCGGCCCGCCACTGTGCGGGCTTTTTTGTGGGTGGCTGGGCCGCCCGAATCAATGACCAGGGGTCACGATATGACTGATGAAGCCAAAACCACCGAAGCCGAGAAGCAAGAAACAAAAACCTACACCGAGGACGAAGTGAAAGCGCTGCTGGAGCAAGAGACCAGCGGCCTGAAATCCAAGGTGTCGGAATTGCTGGGCGAAACCAAGGCCGAGCGCGAAAAGCGCCAGGCACTGGAGCAGGCTCAGGCGGAAGCGGAAGAGCAGCGCCAAAAGGAGAAAGGCGAGTTCAAGAGCCTGTACGAGAAAACGCAGGCCGAACTGGAAGCCGAGCGCGAGAACGCCCGCAAATTCCGCCAGACCGTCCAGCAGAAAGAACTGGAATCGGCAGCGGCCAGTCTGGCTAGTCAGCTTACCCGTGACTCCAAGCGGGCCGAGCTTCTGAAAAAAGAGGCTTTGCAGTTCGCCGTGTATACGGATGAAGGCATCAAGTTTGAAATCGGCGGTGTTGAAATGCCGCAGGACAAAGTGATCGAGAAAATGCGGGCGGACTACGACTTTCTTGTAGACGGCTCGCAAGCCACCGGGGGCGGGGCTCCTGGTTCGAAAAGCGGCGGGGCCGCAGTGAAAGGAAAAGCGGACGGCACAAAGGCTGAACGCGCTGCGTACTTCGCACAGAAATTTAACCTGAACTGATAGAGGTGCCCCATGGCTCTTACTGATATGAAAGTGTTTAACAGCTACCTGATGGAAGCGACCGCCGAAACTCTGGGCCAACAGGTCGAGCGTTTCAACGGTGCCAGCAATGGCGCCATCACCCTGACCTCCATGAACTTCGAGGGCGACTTCTTCCAGCGCTCCTTCTACGCCGCCCTGCACTCTGCACAGCGCCGTGTTGATCGCTACGCCGCCCAATCCACTGCTGCCGGTACTGCGCTGTCTCAGCTGCAAGAAAACAGCGTGAAAGTGGCGGGCGGTTTCGGCCCGATCACCTTCGAGCCGGGCCAGATGACCTGGATTCAGAAGAACGAAGCCGAAGCTATCGCGGTGATCTCCGGCCAGCTGGCTGAAGCCATCATGCAGGATCAGCTGAACTCAGGTATCGCTGCCGCCGTTGCTGCCATCAGCAATCAGGCAACCGCCACCAATGACGTATCTGCCACTGACGGCGTAAGTTATGCCGCCATGAACGCAGCCCACGCCCTGTTCGGCGACTCCAGCATGAACCTGGTGGCTCAGGTGATGGACGGTTCAACCTACCACAAGCTGGTGGGCGCGAACCTGACCAACACCCCGCAGCTGTTCCAGGCGCAGAACGTCCTGATCGTGGACATTCTCGGCAAGCCGGTGGTGGTGACCGACGCTCCCGCACTGTACGAGGCTGGCACTCCGAACAAGAGCAAGGTGCTGTCCCTGGCCTCCAGCGGCATCACCATCCTGGACGGCTCCGATGTGATTACCAACATCGAAACCTCCAACGGTCAGACTCGCATCGAGACCTCCATGCAGGCCGACTACAGCTTCGGTGTAGGCATCAAGGGCTATGCGTGGGATACCGCCAATGGCGGCAAGTCTCCGAGCGACGCGGCCCTGGCAACCGGCGCCAACTGGGATCTGGTGGCGACCAACATCAAGCACACCGCTGGCGTTGTGACCATTGGTGACGCTGACGCATAAACCCGACAGAGGGGGCTTCGGCCCCCTCGTTTTGAGGTGAGGCATGAAAACCTATTACGAAAAGCACCCAGTCAGTCCGGCCCGAAAGGCTGAGTTGATTGGCAAGGGTTACAAGATTCTCGACGCCCGGCATGCCCCGAAAGGCTGGCAAGACCCGGAAGCGCCAAAGCGCAAAGCCAAGAAATCCGACGAGGAATAACCGATGACTGAGTACGTCACAGCCGCAGATGTCGAATCCGTGCTGGGTGCCGGCTGGGAAGGCACAGGCGATGCCGCCACCGCCATTCTTGAGGCAAACACATGGATGACGGCCCGTGGCGTCTCAGAATCGGACTCTGACAGCATTACCACGGCAGGCGCCTACCTTGCTCAGATGGCCGCGCAGGGTACGCTGTACGCCGACCGACAAGCCGCCATCAAGCGCAAGCGCGTAAAGGCCGACACCGTAGAAAGCGAGACCGAATACCAGGACGGTGCAGCGGCCTCAACCGGCAAGCTGCGCTTGGTCATGGACTTGCTGCGCCCCTACCTTCCAGCCGGTGGCGCGGCGAACTTTGTCGTGAGCAGGGCATAACATGGGCCTGCGCAATGATATTCAGGCCGACATTGCCGAGGCGTTCGATTCTGACCTGTCGGATGCCGTTGGCGCGTTTCGGCTGACCCGCGAGATTGCCGGCGAGTACGACCCGGTGACCGGTGGCACTGAGACGGTGCGCGAGCATTTCTATGGCCGGGGCGTCTTTGGCAGCTTCAGCGCTGACGAGATCGACGGCCAGCACATCATCCAGACCGACATTAAGCTGACCTGCCTGCAAAATGAGATCACCAACGAGGCCGGCGATATCGGCCTGCCGGAAGTCGGCCTGCTGCTGGTGAACGAATCCGGCGTCAACAACTGGTTCCGGTATTTCTTCGAGACGTACGACGATTACCGGGTAACTCAGGTCTGGCAAGATCCGGCAAAGGCAAGCTGGACAATCCAGCTCAGGAAAGCGTAATGAGCTGGTCAAAATCCCTGCAAGGCTTTGCCGACGAGCAGGAAAAGCGCCTGAACGCCGAACTCCGTGCCCTGTCACTACAAGCCCTGACCGGCGTGATTGAGCGCAGCCCGGTGGATACAGGCCGGTTTCGCGGTAACAACCAGGTCACGATAGGCCGGCAGTCGCACAGCGAACTGGACAGGGAAGACAAAACAGGTCGGGCAACTCAGGCCGAGGGCGCCGCAGCAATCCAGGGCGTCAGTGCGCCGTTCACGTACATTACGATCCAGAATAACCTTCCTTATGCCGGCGTCCTTGAGGCCGGAAGTTCAAGCCAGGCGCCAGCAGGCATCTACGCCATCACCTTCAACAACATCAAGGAGGCTGCGGGCCGATGACCTTCGAGCAAATCCGACTGGCGATCGAATCAAAAATGGCTCTGTGGACAGAAGCCCCGATTGCTTTCGATGGCGCCCCGATTGGCCCGGCAGTCAAAACCGCACAAAACAACGGCACACCCTGGGTGCGCCTGACCATTCAATCCGGCGACAGCTTCACCGCTGGCATAGGCTCACAGCCCTGCGTCCGTCGCACTGGCATCATCATGGTGCAGATTTTCACCGCCCGCGACATAGGCTCGCGCCCTGCCCTGCTGCTGGCTGATTCGATTGCCGCGCACCTTGAGTATTGGCAAAGCGGCCAACTTGAGACCCAAGCGGCCAGCGTGATGCGTGTTGGGCCAACGGATACCTACTATCAGATCAACGTTAACTGCCCTTACAGGGCGGGATGACAGCCAAACCCCAGCCAACCCGCCGAGTGCGGGTTTTGTACCTGAAAGACCCGCGAGGTAACAGCAATGTCAGAAGCAAACAGAGTGCGGATTGCCATCCGCCCCACCGGCACAAGCCCGTGGACTACCCTGCGCCGTACCGGTGACGCCCTCACCGCAAGCGCTCAGACTGTCCGATCAGACAACATCCGCTCCGACCGCATGCGTGACGGCCAGAAAGTCACCACCATCACCGTGGGCGGCACACTGGATATCGAATTTACCGCAGCCGAGTACGATCAAATTCTGGCCGCAGCCATGTGCAACGCCTGGGCATCCGATGTGCTGACCGTCGGCACCGATACCGTCACCTTTGACGTACTCAAGAGCTACCTGGACAGCGGCGACCACGTTCTGATGTCTGGCATGGAGGTCAGTCAACTGCAACTGACCATGAATGCCGGCGAAAAAATCACCGGTCAGGTCACGTTTGTTGGCACCGAAGCCGATCCGGATTACGACCCGTCCACGGATACCTTCAACGCCCCGTCTGACGCCCTGCTGTTCGACAGCTCCAACAACCTGTCCAGCATCCTGATTGACGGCCAGGCCCTGAGCGGCACTTGCGTCACCGGCATGAGCCTGACGATCAACAACAACCACGCGCAAGACCAGTGCCTGGGCACTTTGTACCAGCGCCAGCACAAAGGCTCCTGCGATATCACCGGCACCAAAACCATTCGCATGGCGGCCAGCGCCTTCGATCTGTGGAAGAACACCCTGACCAGCACCCCGGTCAGCTCCAGCTTCACCATGGGCGACGGCTCGGATAGCTATGTGTTCGCCATCGGCGCTGAGTACCTGTCGGGCGACCTGCCCTCTGGCGGACTGGATGCCATTCTGAGCGTGGAGCTGAACAGCACCGTGGCGACTGACTCCGCCGGCGAGATGCTGACCATTACGCGCACTCTGGCGCCGTAACCAGTTTGCACCCCTTGGCTGTTTGTCCGTGGCCTTGGGGTGCGCCTTCAACGGACAGCAACAACGGACCAAGCAAGAGGTAATTAACGATGGCCTTCAACGCCAAGCGCTACAATGTAAACAAATTCACCGAAGGCACTTGGGTGTCTATTTTCGGTGCCGAATTTAAAGTGGCCCGCGCCGGAAACCCCGAGTACGAAAAGGCCCTTGAGGCGTCCGGCTACCGTAAGAAGGAAGAGCCTGACCAGAAGCTGAGGGCGCTGTATACCGCAGTCGCCACTGGCATTCTGAAAGGCTGGAAAGATGTTGTGGATGCCGACGAGAAGCCTATTCCATTCACCGTCGATAATGCCACCGAAGTGCTGCTGGAAAACCCGGACCTTGCTAGCCGTGTGCTGTCTGAGGCGAACGATCTTTCGAACTTCCGCCGGGAGGACGTAAAACGGCAGGCAAAAAAGCCGCAGACTACTTCCGATTCCTGAGAGAGTGGAAAGGGGACGCTGCCGAATATGAGCGCGTCTCCGCCATGCTTGGGGTGGAAGCGGAAGCGCCAGAGCTGGATCAGCGCACCGCCTTCTGGATTGAAGCCTTCAACCTTCTGTGCCGAGCCAGGCAGCCGTCCATGGGCGGTATCTTGCCGATAAGTCCGGTGACCATGCTGGACATGGCCGAGCGGCTTGAATGGCCCTGCGAGCCAAGGGAGTGCGTAGAAGTGATTTCGGCACTGGATGATGCCTATATGGAGATGCACGGCAGCAAGGACTAGCGGGCCGTGCTACCCTTTCAGGAAACTGTGAGGGGAAAACCATGAGAATTCTGATTCTGGCCGCATTGGTCGCGCTCTCTGGCTGTGTGCCGGGGTTTACGGATGACTTCGCTGGCGAGTGGGTTAGCGATAAAACCGGGGCGAAGGTAGAGATAACCCGCACCGGAGATTGCAGCTACTACCCGAATGCCAGGGTTAATGCCGGTATCAAGTGCGACGTTGAGCGGATACGCAAAAACGAATCACACCTCGTCATCGAGCGCAACGGCACATTCATCAAGGCGAAAATGGTCAAGGCTGGCAGCACCTTGATCCTGTCCATGCCCGGCAGTCTGTCGGACATGCTGGACCTTCAATAGCTGCACCAAGATTCAATCAAGCCCGCTTCCGAGCGGGTTTTTTATGCCCGAATTGAGCCCGGAGATAGCGCATGGCCTACGAATCAAGACTGAGCCTGACGGTTGATACCCGCACGGGGCAGCGGTCTTTAAAGCAGCTTGAGGGCAGTCTCCGTGACGTGGATCGCGCTGGCGGGCGCACAAGCCGCCAGGTTGATAGGGTGGGCAGCGACATCAATCGGCTTCGCGGCATGGCATTGGCAGCCAGCGGCGCACTGGCCGGGCTTGCCAGCGCCATCTCTGTGCGCGAAATCGTGCAGATGTCTGATGCGTGGCAGAATGCTGCCAACCAACTCCGGCAAGTCACCAACGACACCGAAACGCTGGAAAGGGTGCAGCGCAGCCTGACCGACGTAGCCCGCGACACTCGCAGCAACTTTGAGTCCACAGCCAACCTGTATGCCCGTCTTGCCCGCTCAACCACCGAGCTTGGGTTGTCGCAGTCCGATCTGATCGACCTGACCACGACCATAAACCAATCCTTTGCAGTGTCCGGCGCAACTGCCGGTGAAGCCGCTGCCGCTATCACTCAGCTATCACAAGGCCTTGCTGCCGGAGCATTGCGTGGCGACGAATTTAACTCCGTCGCCGAGCAAGCGCCCGGAATTATGCGAGCCATTGCTGAATCGCTAGGCATGACGATTGGCGAGCTGCGCTCATTTGCAGCTGAGGGCGGAATCACTGCCGAAATCGTTGTCAGCGCACTGCAAGAGGCAAGCTCGGAGATTGACGCAACGTTCGGGCAATCTATTGCCACTTTCGGGCAGCGTCTGGAAAATGCGCGCACCAACCTGGTGGAGTGGGTTGGCGAAAGCGACCGGATCACTAGCGCTGTATCTACCCTTGGCGAATCCATCGAAGGGCTTTCCGAGAACCTGGATACCATCGCCACAGCAGCCGGCGGCGTTGCCCTGGTGGTGGGCGGCAGACTGACCGCATCGCTGGTTAGCGTTACCGCCGCAAAAGCCGCAGCAACTCAGCAGGCGATAGCCTACCAAGC
>Ga0209075_1002696_pt1 | contig 15447 bp, 14 predicted proteins | sample Stecom2011_FD_187523 | JGI IMG/M metagenome (GOLD analysis project Ga0209075, IMG submission 187523) | Agricultural soil microbial communities from Utah to study Nitrogen management - Steer compost 2011 (SPAdes) (version 2) | ecosystem: Environmental > Terrestrial > Soil > Agricultural land... | reverse complement strand
AAATCTTCCGAAATTAAGAAATTTTACAAAGAAAATAAGATTAGAACAAACGACGAAGATATGATTAAGTTAGGAAATTTCTTAGCTACTCTATAAAATCTGCAAGACCTTGATAATAATAAAATCAAGGTCTTTATTTTTTTACAGTCAACATAAAATCTTTGAGATAATAAGGTTCAAAATAAGCAACATCTTCAAAATCTTTTTTACGGTATTTTTCAAAAGACAACAAGCTCATTTGTTGTGCTGAAGGATAAATAATCTCATCGTGATACATAAATCGTTCTCCTTCCAGGACTTCTTTACATTTGAGTGCACCATCACCTATCAGATGTAACATTCCGTTTAAAGCATCAAAGAAATCTGTTTCAACAATCAACGAATATGGCTTACCAACGGCTTTTTTTGATGCATTAAATGTTTGAGTAAACACTTCCATTCTCCGGGCATCTATCATTGGAATCAGGAAACCATCGTCCACATGTAACTGATGTGCTAAAAGCTCCAGTGTATCTACTGCTATCAAAGGAATATCCAGCGCATAGCAAAAACCTTTTGCCGAAGATACACCAATACGTAATCCGGTATAAGAACCTGGCCCTTTACTTACTGCAACAGCTTTTAACTCTTTTAAAGCAATACCGGCTGTTTGCAATACTTCATCGATAAACGTATGTAGTTTTTCAGCGTGATTAAACTGTGTTTCCGACAATTCTTTCAATGCAATGGTTTTCCCGTTATGACCAACTGAAACAGAGCAGTTTTTAGTTGCTGTTTCGATATTCAGAATATAACTCATAAGTTATTATGATTGTGTTGGTGCTTTTTTACTCTTCATAATACGGTAAATCACCATCCCTCCAAACAAAACTAACAAGTATGGAAATGCCATCAGATAAACAATTCCATCGTTGACAGCTTCAGCAGGCACACCCGATTCTTCGGTTTGCAATACTGCACGGCACATTGCACATTGTGCTTGCGATGTTGAAACCATCATTAGGAAAAGAACCAGACTATAAACAATATTTTTCATCTTAAATGTTGTATTAATGCACATAATAAGGCGAAATCATCAAATAAACAATTACTCCGGTCACAGCTACGTATAACCACAACGGATAAGTGATTCGCGCCAATTTTTTATGTCTTTGATAAGAACCGGAAATGCCTCGTACAAAGGTAACCAACACAAACGGAATTATGATAATAGACAATAAAATATGTGTAATCAAAATAAAAAAGTACATATAACGTACAAACCCTTCACCGCCAAACTTCGTTTCCACAGAAGTCATGTGATAAGCCACATACATTAGTAAAAAAGCAATAGAACAACCGATACAAATTTTCACCAAGAGCTCGTGCAACTTTTGGTTTCCCCTTTTGATTGCCGTCACTGCAAAAACAAGTAATACAGCTGTAAGCCCGTTGATGGCTGCATAAATAGGCGGTAAGAAGGACAAAGGTTGTACATCGTACCCCAAATCATGCAGATTGACACTAAACAATATTGCCACCACTACAGGAATAGTAATGGATAAAATCCAAATCCAGATGTTGTATTTTTTTTCAGTTTGTATGTTTTCCATTATTCTTTCAGTAGTTGTTGAATATCTTCTTTGAGCATATCTATTCCTTCAGCTTCAATACCATCGTAATAGACAATCGGGTAATCAATAGTCTCTGATTTTCTAGAGCGGATATTTCCCTTTTTGTCGATCAAAGCAAACATACCGGAGTGTTCAAAACCACCCGGAGCATCATCATTTTGAGCAGCGTAAAGGTTAAATTTTTCTGCAAGTTCAAAAATCACATCTTGTTCGCCGGTCAAGAAATGCCAGTTGGGCATTGTAGCACCAATAAGTTTAGCATGCTCTTTCAGATGCTGTGGCGTATCTGTTGTAGGATCAATAGTTATCGAAGCAATGGCAAAATCGGGATTTTTACTGAATTCATTTTGCAGCTTGACCATATTCTCGTTCATAATCGGGCAGATTGTCGGGCAGGTTGAAAAGAAAAATTCGACCAGATAGACTTTACCTTCATAATCTTTGTTGTCAATAGTTTGATTGTTCTGATCAGTAAATGAAAACGATGGTGCTTTGGCAATAACAGTCAGTTCGCGATTATTTGCAATATTCAAGCGGTCGTTTTCTACCACTTCGGCATCTTTGAGTTTGTTGACTATTTTTGGAACTGCATAAATTCCAAATACCAACACGATCAGCGAAATCCAAATATATGAGTAGTTTTTCATTATTCTGTTATGTTTTCTATTTTGTTGTTTTTCTTTAATGCCAGTCTGTATTCAGCCAGAATTACTTTTACGTCGTCCGACATTTCATTGTGAAGATCCGCTGCAGAAATGGTGTTATACCCTTCTCTGTATTCTTCTTCTCCTTTTTTATTTTTTCCTTTCCTCCCTCTAAGATTCAATTCTTTATCGACAATAAAAACATTTGAAGTACCATAATTAGCATCTAATTTTCCAATCAATTCTAATTGATTGAAATAGTTTTCAATTTCGTTTACGGGAGCCAATAGAAAGTAAAAATGGTACAAACTCAGGTTGTGTCCCAGTTTATTTTGAAAGTTCTCTATGGCAGCTTCAGAACCTTCTGGAGCAATATAAACTACCTGAAAATCGACAAAATCTTTATTTCTGTCATAAATTTTATGTGCAAGATTGGTCATATTTCCTTCAATAGTGGAAAAATCGGATCCTGTAAAACCTAAAACGGTGATTTTATTTTCAAGTTGAACCGGTTCACCGGAAACAGACGTCCAGTTTGTGGACAATTCGGGAATGTTTTCTGTAACGGTAGGTAGTTTAATAAAAGAATTGACCCCCGATGCAAAGAAAAGATAAGCTACAATGGGTACTACAAAAAGAGCAACAAAAAGCAGTACTTTTTTCATTTTAAAAAGTTTTTACAAAAATAACAAAAGGCGGTGTAATAACCGCCTTTTTAACTCTTATTTATAGATTAGAACATCCATCTGATGTTTGATTTTTGTAATACATCAAAAATATAATCTCCCTCAATCAATATTAAAATTGCAAGATAAACAATCAGGAATGCCATTGGTGCTACAATAGACCAGCGAAAAGAACTTTTTTCACCTTCTAAGTGCATAAATGCCCACATAATGTAGTAGGCTTTCCAGATGGTCATCAGGATAAAAATCCAGTTCAATACTGATGTTCCTAAAAATTGTGTTGCAAAAAGGAAATCCGGTTTAAAAATCCCCAAAGCTACTTCTATAATTGTAAGTACAGATAAGAAAATAAATACTGTCCAAATTCTTTTTGTATTAGATACGTGTGCTCCCATTTTAAATCTTGATTATATAATTAAACTAAATAGAAGAATGTAAATACAAACACCCAAACTAAATCTACAAAGTGCCAGTATAAACCTACTTTCTCTACCATTTCATAAGAACCTCTTTTTTGGTATGTTCCCAGCAATACATTAAAGAAAATAATAATGTTCAGTAAAACTCCAATACTCACGTGAAATCCGTGAAATCCGGTAATAAAGAAGAACAAATCTGCGAATGTTTTATGACCGTATTCATTACGAATCAGATTCGCTCCTTCTACAACCATTGTAAAGTCCTGCATTCTTTCCAGAGATTCTTCACGGGTCAGGGCAATCTTTTCGTGTCTATTGTCAGGGTTGGTATATTGTGTACGGATCAATACGTCCGGATTGTTTTGCAAACCTGCTTTTACCTGCTCTAAAGAAACAGATGTATCAGAACCACCTTTCATAAACCAGGTTCCTCTGTCTCTTGTCAAAACACCGTCTTCTCTTGAAACCGAGTGGTCAGCAAAATCAGCCAGTGCCAGTCTTTTACCGTCTTTATCAATAAACTGTAAAATTTCACCTCCCCTTGTTTCCACGGCTCCGTAGGTTCCCGTGATAAAATTTTTCCATTCCCAGGCTTGTGAACCCAAGAAGATAAAACCACCGACAATAGTCAATAACATATAAGTGGCTACTTTCTTTTGTTTCATCTGATGACCTGCATCTACTGCCAATACCATTGTTACTGATGAAAAGATCAGGATAAATGTCATCAACGCTACGTAATACATCGGTGCATCTACACCGTGCAAAAACGGAAAGTGGTTGAATACCTCATCTGCAATTGGCCACGAGTCCATAAACTTAAATCTCGTAAAACCATAAGATGCAAGGAATCCTGCGAATGTCAATGAATCTGACAAGATGAAATACCACATCATCATTTTCCCATAGCTCGCTCCAAGAGGCTGAATATCTTCCCCGCCTCCCCAAGTTTTTTCTTTAGTCGCTGCTGTAGTTACTGTCGCTCCCATAAAAAAGTTTAAGTGTTAAAAAGTTCCCAAATTTAAGTCTTTTTTCTTTTAAAGAAAAGTAATTTAATTATTTGTAAAAAGTAAAAAACAAAAACAGATATAACCAGAGGAAATCCAAAAAGTGCCAAAACATCACACTCAACTCTATTCCAAGGGTTTGACCTGAATTATATTTTTGTTTATAATGATTATAAATTACAACCAACAATGAAATCAATCCTCCGACAAGATGGGCAATGTGTACCAAAACCACTACATATAAAAAAGAAGTGGTAATTGTACTTTCACTTCCTGTGAAGTAATAACCTGCCTTGATAACCTCATCAAATCCTTTAAATTGCAGAAATACAAAAAGCAATCCCAGTGCCAATGTAATTCCGAGCATCAAACTTGTGGTTGAACGGTTGTCTTTACGAATAGCTTTTTTTGCCAGATGAAAAGTCACACTGCTTAATATCATTACAATGGTACTCCATAAAAAAACCTGCGGCAGTTCAAAGTCGTTCAGCCAGTCAGGACGGCTTTTACTGATGACATAAGCACTGGTAAGTCCGGCAAAAATCATCACGATACTTCCCATAGTAAATATCAGCATCGTTTTGTAGGCTTTCCCTTTTTGTATCTGCTCTCTTTCTAATTCCTCCAAGTTCATTATCGTAAAAATTTATCCAATATAAAAATAATCTGCATCAATGAAATATACGTTACACTAATCAACATCAGTGTTTTTGCCGACTTATCGGTTCCTTTGCGATACAATTGTACCGCACCATACAACATCCATAATCCGGCTGCCAAAACCAAAACAGCTGCAACGGGCGATAAATACAAACGTCCGGTATAACCTGTTGCAGGCAACAGCGACGCAAGGATCAACCAAATGGTGTACAAAATAGCCTGCAAAGCGGATTTTTTGTTCTTTTTTCGGGTAGGCAGTAAATAAAAACCGCCTTTTTTATAATCTTCATATAAAAACCAGCCCAATGCCCAAAAATGTGGGAACTGCCAAAAAAACTGGATTAAAAATAACGTTCCTGCCTCTATTCCAAATTCATTGGTATGTGCCACCCAACCCAACATAAAAGGGATTGCACCCGGAAAAGCTCCTACAAATACTGCCAGGGGCGTTAAAGGCTTCAGGGGGGTGTAAACACTGGTGTACAAGAAAATGGAGATGGCTCCAAACATTGCTGTTTTCGGGCTCACAATGTACAGGATCACGATTCCGATTACCGTTAAAACCGCTGCTAAAACAAAAGCACTGTTGGTCGAAATTCTTCCTGCTGCCACAGGTCGTTTTTTAGTACGATCCATTTTGGCATCCAGATCTTTTTCAATAATCTGGTTAAATGCATTCGACGCACCCACCATACAATATCCGCCAACGGCAAGCATTAACAAAGTGATCCAACTGATTTCGCGCCAGTCTCCCACTGCCAGCAAATAGCCTGCCAGCGTTGAAAAAACCACGCTAAAGGCCAAACCGGCTTTGGTTATAGCTTTGAATTCTGAAAGAACCGAAACGTTCTTTATTGTTGAAGTTGTTTCCAAAATAGCTGTTTGTACAAATGAAATTGGTTTGCAAATATACTTCAAAAAAACTCTTTCCGCTAACTATTTTGCGGATTATTCCGCTTTAAATCAGTATTGATATTCAAGCCTGTCTGCTTGCAACTTTTACAACATTAAAAAGAAACAATCAACAACAGGTTTATAGTTTAAAGAATTAATATTTATACTTATATTTGAAACAACATTCGTCTTAAAAACAAAAACAGAACTTAAAAATCATTTCGATGAATAAGATTTTGACAAACCTGCTTCCATTGTTATTTTTTACAACAGCGGGCTTTTATTCTGTTTCTATTTTCAGCAACCAACAAAAGGTGGATGATTGGGTTGGGGAATATGAAGCCGTACAACCGAATTATATTGAAAGTAGAATTCTTAACACAAAACATAAAGTCAAAAAATCCTTATCAAATTTCAACAAAAGTGTGTATTTAGACTTAAAAAAAGATTATAGTTTTACTACTTTTTATGTAAAATCAAACAAAGACACTATTCTTTATAAAGGAACTTGGGAGTTAAAAGACAAAACTCCTGTTCTACATTTTACACACAACAGTTATGAGGTAGAGAAACTAAATCTCACAAACAAAATCTATTATGTAGATTATGTAAAACCTTGCCTCGATACCACACAAAGAATGATGAAATTTAATCTTTTCAAAAAAAGCAATTAAAAAACCTCACGCTTTGTGAGGTTTTGATTTTTTGTATAAAAGATAAATACTTGTTCCGACCAAAACTCCGGCGGTGTTGCTAACAACGTCCAGCCATTCAAAAGAGCGTTTGGTGGGAAGTATGTCTTGCAAAAATTCAACCGTGAGACCAAAAACAATTAATCCTGTAACAACAAGAATCAAGTTCAGTCTGTAATGGTTTGAATTTTTATTTAACAATGCCCAGGACCATAAAAACGACGCAGTAGCATAAAAAATAAAATGTACTATTTTGTCGATATGCGGAAAAGCGACTTTTTGAACCTCGTTGATGTTGGACAAATTAACCAGACAAAAAACGAGAATCACAACATTCCACGTTATGGCCAGAAGCTTTTTTTTAAGCACCTATCAACTCTTTGTATTGGTCGGCTGTCAATAAACCATCGAATGCCGCAGTATCGGAAACTTTTACTTTGATCATCCATCCGGCTCCGTAAGGGTCAGAGTTTACTGTTTCAGGCTCGGTTTCCAATCCTTCGTTAAACTCTATAATCTCTCCTGAAAGAGGCAAAAACAAATCAGAAACTGTTTTTACTGCTTCCACTGTTCCGAATACTTCGTCCTGATCCAGAGTTTGGTCTATCGTTTCTACTTCTACATAAACGATATCTCCCAATTCTTTTTGGGCAAAATCCGTAATTCCTACTGTTGCTACGTCGCCTTCTAAACTAACCCACTCGTGGTCTTTCGTGTACTTTAAATTAGCTGGTATATTCATTGTGTTATTATTTTAAGCAAATGTATAACTTTATTGATAATTGAAAAATTTTTGCGGTTTAATTTCCAAAGTTATAACGAAGGGTAATTCCCGAACGAAGATTGGAATTAGGAAACATTGTTGAAACCACCGCTTTATTGATTTGATGTTCATAGAAAAACCGGATCATAAAGTTTTTACTCAGATCATACTCTGCCTGTACTCCTATGTTTTTAACATCCTGCCCGGCTCCGATCTGATTGTTGTTGTAATCCAAATAACGAATCAATGTCTGGTTTCTTCTCCACGAGAAATTGGTCGTTACACGAATATCGCTAATGATACGTCCGCCATTGGCAACGCCTTCAAAATTGGTAGTAAAGCCCACATCTTTGATGATGAATCCAAATTTAAAATTGTATTCATTTCCGTTTACTTCGGTCAGCAAATTGTTGTCAAAACTCATCGAAAGCATCCGGTCTTTATTAACCCCAAAACCAAAATCCAAACCTGATTTTGTTCTAAAATCCACTTGAACCAAAGGTCTGAATTCTTCAGTCATATTCACATTACTTACCACGGTTTTTGTAGGGTAATTTCCTCCTGCATTCAGTGCATCCGGATTTTCCAGATAATCATAATTCGTTTGGAAATTATTGACAGAATACGTTGATCTGTAGGTATGAGTAATGCTAAAGCGGGTAAAATGATCTCTGAACCACGGCAAACGTACCAACCCTCTGTAATTTAAACTCCAGTTTGGCAATGGGATATTCGACATAAATCCGTTTTTCTGTTCAGAGATATCCTTGCCTGTGTAAGCCGCCAGAAACGCCGGCATTAACACTTCCTGACTGGTGCGTCCGTAACCCACCGGATAACCGTAAGCATCGATATTTGCCGGATCCGACAAATCAATACCACGCGCTTCTGCCAAGCGGTTAGCTACTGCCAGGCGATTGGCTTTGAACTGCTCAAATGCTGCCGAACCATTGACGTCACTTTGCCCAAAAGCAGTATTGATCATAATGGTCGATGTCATAAAGTTTCCGTATTCATAAGGCGAGCGTGAATGATAAATACCATCTTCCACATCGTATTGTTCCGACATATTAGTAGAATATTGTCGGTTTGCAGTAATTGCTATAGTTAAATCCTGAACAGGGCGTGCTTCAGCTCTGAAAGTCAGGTTTTCAGTATGCATTTGGCTAAATTCCTGATTAAATTCCGGATAAGCCGTCAGCCAGCCTTTGCGGGCAGCTTCATAACGAACATCCGCCTGCGAACCAAAGACATATCCCAGCGTTGGGCGTGATGTTCCAAAAAAGCCTAATCCTTCCAAATAGCCCGGCAAAACCGTACCATTCGTTTCCTGATAGGTCACATTCACCGTTTTTACCATCGTTACAAGGTCAATCAGTGCGTCCAGAACCTTAGATCCTTCCTCCTCTTCTTTTTTCTCTTTCTCTGTCAGCTCTTTATTGCGTTCAATCCTTTCACCCGGTTGCGGTCTTCCCATTCCCAAAGCAGTCCGTTGTGGCTTTTTCTTTTTCTCCAAGCCCAGATACTTATAAAATGTATCCATCGTAACAGATGTATTCAAATTGTGTGTATTGGCATTTTGGATCGTATTTCCTAAACGGTAATTGACACCATTGTACTCAATCTGTGAAAAAGCATCCGTAGCACGCTGCCAACTGTAATCACCCGTATAAGAATACGTTGAATTCAGAAACGACAAAAACGGAATTTTGTCAAACGGCAACTTATAATTGAGTTGTAAACTTTGCATCCGCAAATTAGGAGTACCCATATCAAAATAACCATTCCAAATTCCCAGTGAATTATCCACAAACATTTCATCGTCGTAATAATTGCGTACCACATTATTGTTAGACGCCATATAATTCAATGTCAGATTTTTGGTCAGGTTAAAATTCAGTCTATAGTTATAATTAAAGAAATAATTTCTCCGGTACAAAGGTTGTATTTCGATTCCTTCCACATCAATCATCCTGTATTTTTGTTGATTGAACTGGCGCAATACATCAGAATGAAACGTAACATTGGTCGGCAAAAGATTCAGGTTAAAATCAGTCAGTATTTTCAGATAGCGACTCTTTTTCAAGCTTTCGGCTTTTTTAAAGGGTTCGACCTCCCACGGTTTGAATGCATAGGAATAATCCACCGAAGAACGCGCCTGCTGATCAAGCATTTTTTCTATTTCAAAATTGTGTTGCTCCACTTCATTGAACGTATGTGAAAGTGTGAGGTTTTCAATATCATAAAAACGCTCCTTTTTATTTTCGCCCCGCTGTTTATTAACACCTACAAAGTTAATGCTGGTACGTTTGGTATATTCTATCGCACGGTCTTTGATTTGTTTGCGTTCCTGATCACTTTGTGCATCATCGAGCTTTACCTGCAAACGAATATCCGGATCGTTCGGGTCGTATTCCGGTGTAATTTTTTCTTCCGAAATAGAATAACTAAACGGAATGTTTAATTTCCAGTTTTTTGGCAAGATCTGATGCGCATTGACCGCTGTTGTTATATTGTATTGAAAGATATCTTCACGACTGCGTTCCTGAGGTCCTTGTTCCAAAGCTCCAAAACCAATCGTTTGTTGGTTGGCTGATGCTGTCACAGCCGCAAAATCAGCTATTTTAGCATCTACTGTTGCTATAGCAGCCCAACCTCCTTTGTTAGTCATATCGGACATACGCAACTCGTTGAACCAAACCTCTCCACGCAGATCCCGGGGTTGCTGCCCGGTAGTCTGTGACAAAACACGGGTGTTGTTACGCATTCCCAGCATAATAGTTCGTACCAAACCAAAGTTTGGATTTCCTTTAATACCTATTCTCAGTTTATTGAGTTTATTGCTTAATTCAGGTGCTAGTTCCTCTTCATTTTTATAATAGATAAAATTAGGATTGTGCGCCTGATCGCGGTTTCGCATCAGTTTTAATTTTGTCAATAATTCCAACTGTAATTCAATTTCATTTGCCAACGGCCAGATTTCTTCTGCAATAGAGGTTCCCCATTCGGTTACTTTCAACGGAATTTCAACCTGATAGAAATTATCTGTAAAATCATTACCAAAACGGATAAAAGCAACCATTTCATCATCTTGTAAACGCATACCGTCATTCAAATCTTCCGTAGCTTCGGCATGAATAAACATCCGTAATTTTTTATACTGACGCATATCTATGTTTCCAACATTTTTGAAAACCGCACGGGAATCCTCAGGTTCCAGTCCGCTTGGCGATGCCATAGCTGTATTTGCCTTGTACACCCGCAAAGATAAAGCCTGTTCGTCTTCATTGATAGCTGTATTGTTCTGAAGTCTTTGCTCACGGAAAATTCCCGGTGGCAATACATACGGGATTGGTGTACGTGCATAGTTGTTCAGAATATTCAGCGTCGTTACATCAAAGCCTGTATTCGTTCCCTGTACAATAATATCCGGGTCTTCAATCAGACTTTCGGTGTATCGGCGCCAGCTGCTGCTTACTAAATTCAATGTTCCGAAACGTAACGTAACCTCTTCATTAAACCCGGTTAAAAACATTCGCATAAAACGCACCGATTGCAAGTCTGAAATGGCTCCTACGGCATATTCTTCGCTTGCCACAATAGGCACTTTGTACTGCACCCATTTTACCGGCGTAGTGTTTCCATTGGGAAATGTAGCGGTAGTAGTACGTACATCCACTACGTAATTTTCTCCAATCATCGGATTCGGAGCCACATTTATTTCATATTGATAATAGGCATTGATGGTATTCATCGTATTATCTCCATCAATATCTTCTACATCCGGTAAATTAGAGTTTCCGCGATTGGTGTCACTAAATTCTATCGGCGTATTGCCTTGCAGTCCATTGTAGTTTTTATAACGTGTAACAATATCGCCCTGTGCCGTCAAAAAGAATTCGTAATTATCGGCGGCGGGGTCATTGAATCCTGCAAATTGCGGAAACTTTGCTGCTTCTTCTTCATCGTTCAGTCCATCCAGTCCCACATCCTGATAAGCCCGACTACCGCCATCAGAATCAAAAGCATAAATCAGAGCCGTTGAAGCAGGCACTTTTCCCCAGATAGTACTAATCGTAGGTGTATTGTTACCCGGTGTTGGCAGTCCGTTTTCATACTGCTTCATTCCGTCCTGCAAAATATCTTCTGAAATATATCCAAGATTAAAAAATACTTTCCCCTGATTGTTAACCTCAGCAATATCTCCCGGATTTCCTGTATAAGGATCCATCATCCAGAATTCAATGTATTCCACGTTGCTTTGTTCAAAATTGGTCGAGGCAATCGAACGCATAATACCCGCCCAGTTTTGTTCGGGATTGGGCAATTGATTATTACTCAGAAACTGAGGATTAAAGTTATACGGTCCACGTTCTTTAGGATAGTACGTCAGATTGAGCGGATTGATGGTCAACATATCACCGGCAGCAATATCCATTGTCGGAAAAATTTCTTCTTTAGGAACCCGTCGGGTTTTGTTAGACGACAACTGATTGTCAGTAACATCATCCGGTCGGCGGTACGGACTATAAAAAATCTGGTCAATATTGTACCACGACATTTTTGCACGACGGTATCCTGATTGTAAATCCGTAAAATTTTCGCCATACCCCACAGGAACGGAAGACAAAGACCACATTGTTGGGTTCAATACATCAATGTTACTTTGCATTCCTTCAAAATTCTCGATATATGCAGTAGCTTCTCCATTGATCTGATCTAACTTTGATGCCCCCGGAAGTAAGTAGGCAAATTCTCCTTTAACGGTTAGACTCGACATTACATCAGTGTCAATATTGGGTAATTTGTTGACCCAACGTGTCAGGAAAGGTACATCGGTAGAATAATTCGCATTGAAACCAATCACAGCATTGTTGACCGACTCCTCTCCAAAATTGGATTTAACCGTTAACGGCTGTTCTGACAAGCGCAGATAAGTAGCTCCAAAAACCAATTTATCATTGACCTGATGATCGATATTAAATCCGAAAAACGTTCGGCGGTTTTGACTGAACATCGAATTTTGTTCAGTAGAAATTTCAATGGGCGTGTTGCTGTTTTTCAACGAAGGATCCACTATATTAACCGTTCCCCGTTGATAATCCACGGTATAATCCATACCTTCCACAAGCGTTCTTCCGCCTGCTGTTACCACCACCGAACCTTGCGTAATTCCCATAAATCCGCCCGGAATCTGAATTCCATCTGCTCCTTCACTTTGAAAACGCCCTTTTAACTGGAATTTATTTTTTTGTGTATCCTGAAGTGCTTTTGAGTAGGTACTGCGGTACATACTTTTGTACACATATTTCTTTTGGTTGGCATTGTAGCTTGCTTCGATGTTATAATCTTCGGAACCATTGGCCGAAAGCTTTTGAAACAAATGTTCTCCAAAAGGTTCTACGGTTGTAAAAATAATTCGTCCGGCTTCTTCGTCAATTGTAATTCCGTCAAACTTATTGGTATTTTGTAATCCGGAATTATTTTGTTGATTGTATGAACCTCCCTGATTATTTTGTTGGTTGTACGAACCACCCTGATTATTTTGATTATTAAAAGGATCGTTTGTAGGACCATTGGCTACGTAATCAAACCAACCATCTCCACCATTTTGAGGATCGTTTGTTGAATTTAAACGGTCTAAATGAAAGACGTTGAGCAAAGGAGTGTTTGCTACATCCTCGGGTAACGGCGTACCTTCAACGGGCGAAATATAATTGAGCGGCGAAGGATCGGTATAAAGAATGTTAAAACGGAAACCCTCCTGAGAAATTCGCATTCCCGGAATAGGGTAAATATTTTTCATCATCAAGTCCCAAACCGGTTCATCGACCGACGCCAGAGTACTTTTCAGCATTTTTAAAACCAAACTTTGTGTGGTAGGAATATCCTGATTGTCACCATCCTGTCCTATAACAGTAGCATCAATTCCATCTGTTCCGAACTCCCCTACTTTATAAACTTTTCCTCCGATGGTATATTCATAGGCAACTGCCAAAACCTCATCGTTGTTTAGCGGTTGCTGCAATGAAATGTATCCTAATTGCGGGTGGAATTTAAATTCCATTTCCGAAAGTTTTCGGGCATTTTCCAACTTCACATAATCACGCCCTTCAGTCACCGGAATATTGAATCCGCTTTGTGCCGTAGTAATCTGGCGAATGCCTTCGTTTAAAAAATTGGTTCCGATTTGCTCGGGATTAAACTGGTTGTTTTCGTTATCACTGGGCTGATTTACAGGTGTAGTTCCAAAAAAATCAGGATGCGCATTCAAATCAATACCAATGGTACGCTCTACGCTGGCATTGCTAAGACGTGCTTCTCCCAAATCCTGTAAGGCAATAATATTCCGCATATTGTTATTGACCTGACCTATGCGGTTTTGACGGTTGGTTACCCAAACTTCCACTCGGGTAATCCGCACACGGCTATCTACATACGGATAGTTTCGTAAGGCTCTGTCGTATTGATAACGAAAAAACTGCGACAAAAAATAATGTCTGTTTTGTTCGTAATCCAAAGCAAAAAGTTCAAAATCCTGAACGGTTCCGCCGCCTTCTACAATAATAGAATTCCGCTCAGAGTTTTGTTTGGAAAACACCCCGGTTACCGTGGTTCGTCCGAACTGTAATTTTGATTTTACACCAAACAGGTTTTGCGCCCCTCTAATTAAAGAATTATTCACGGGCATACTCACGTTTCCAACTTCTATTCCCTGTATAATTGCATCTTCATCAGGTTCATACTGCAATTTGACCATTTGCTGCTGAAATCCCATCGTTGCCTGATTGTCAAAGTTGATGTCGGTATTTAAACGCGTTCCTACTTTTCCCTGCAAACTCAAAGAAATTCTCTGGTCAAAATCAAGGGCAAACATTCTGCGGTTTCGTGGAGAAATAATCGGATTATCCTGTTTGGAGTAACGCAATCCCAGATCGACTTCTACCGAACCGTTGGGTCTTACATCAATGGTATTGCTTCCGAATATACTTTCAAAAAGTTTGGAATTGACATAATATCGTGGCAACAGATCTTTCATTTCCTCTTCACTGAGTCGGTCTTCGCCAGCTGCCAATTGCTTGTAGTAAAATTCACGTGTGGCAGCGTCCAGTAATATTTCTTCGTATTGCTTCCGCGTTAAAATCATCGGATATTCAATATCAAACCCACCCGTGGTTACACTATAGATATAGCGGTCTGTCAGTGGATCGTAAGTGTACATCCTCATAATACTGTCCACGTCTTCCAACGTAATAGCCCCCCGGATAATGACGTCTTCTTCCTGTTCTTCTTCGGTTTCGTCAACCTGTGCTACAGCAAGCACCGGAATTACCAAAAAGAATATCAAAAATAAATACTTAAAAAATATAGTTACGCGTGAATACGTTTTCAAATCTTACAAATTTTTTAATGCTAACTTAATAATTTGTTCCACACCGGCATCGGGATTTTGCTCCAGAATTTTCTTTACCGTTTTTTCTGCTGTTTTTCTCACAAAACCTAACACCTCTAAAGCAGATAACGCTTCATCTGCATTTGTATTGTGATGAGCGACAGAAATTTCATCAATATCGTGCATTTTCATCACTTTTTCTTTCAGTTCGATAATAACGCGCTGGGCTGTTTTGAGCCCGATTCCTTTGATTGCCTGAATAGCTTTGACATCTTCCTGAACAATTGCCTGCATCAACTCTTTGGGGTGAATATACGACAACATATTCCGGGCAGTATTGGCACCAATTCCCGAAACAGATATGAGCAGTTTAAAGATTTCACGTTCTAATTTATCGGCAAAACCGAAAAGCGTATGTGAATCTTCTTTAACCTGAAGATAGGTATAAAGCATAACAGACTCTGAATCAGAAATCAAAGAATAGGTATTTAATGAAATATTTACCTGATACCCTATACCGTTATTATCTATTATTACCTCTGTGGGAACTTTTTCTACTAATCGGCCCTTTATAAAAGAAATCATATCAAAATTTTTACCAAAAATAGTTAATTTAATTTAATTTAAACTAATTGTTGTTTGTTTTAAGTGTTTAGAAATGTGGTTTAAATTTAGT
>Ga0209075_1002695_pt1 | contig 15451 bp, 15 predicted proteins | sample Stecom2011_FD_187523 | JGI IMG/M metagenome (GOLD analysis project Ga0209075, IMG submission 187523) | Agricultural soil microbial communities from Utah to study Nitrogen management - Steer compost 2011 (SPAdes) (version 2) | ecosystem: Environmental > Terrestrial > Soil > Agricultural land... | reverse complement strand
AGGTTTTCCACCATATTTTTTAATCGTTTTTTGTGCTTCAATAACATCCTTTAGTATTGTTCGTAAACCCATATTTTTCAAACCAATTAAAGCAAGTTTCATGGTTGACTCTTTTTTAACATTAATTGTAAGTTTATTAGCGTTTGTAACAAATTCAATGTAAACGCCCGCTGCACTTAAACTCATCGCTTCAAAAAGCACATCTTTTTTATAGAAGTTCAATTGATTATCGGTAAATCTATGGAAATAAATTTTATGTTTATCTAAGCTGTAAGATAAAAAATTCTTTGCATAACTTGTCAAATCCATTGATTTAAGTTTCAAAAAAGTCACCAGCCTTACTTAAATTATTATATTTAATATTATACACTAAAAAGGGCATTAAAACATCCTAATGCCCTTATTTCGTATATACTTTTAATCGTTTTCAATTGTTGATATCATCGATTCCTTTGTCTTTTGGTGCTAAGTATGTCACACGTTCACCGACAACTTCGATTGTTGAAACTGTACGCTCTTCAATTTTGTACTTTTTAGTTTGTAATCTTCCTTTAACTGCAATCATAACACCTTTTTTACAATAAGACGATACCGCGTGCGCAAGCCCTTCCCAAAGCGATACTTTTAAAAAGTCCGTATCATAATTGCCATCATGATTTTTAAAAGGGCGCTGTACAGCAAGTGTCATATCCAATACCTTTCGTCCATCATCTAAAACGATTGGTTCGGGATCATGAACAAGTCTGCCAATAATTACTGAATGATTTAACATATGCTTGAACCTCACTTTTTTTCTTTATTATACAAAAGTTTCGTTCATGTATAAAATTGACATTTTGTCTTTAAACAACATGATTAATTACTTATTTTAATAAAATAACACGGATTCACTTGTTTATTTTTACTAATTTAAGTTATTTAAATAAAAAAGGCTATCTTTTAGCCTTTTTGAATACAACAACACTACGGTTATAATTTCTTAAATTTTTTGCATGTTCATAAATATCATCAAATTTGATTTCTTTTAACAAATCAGCATACTGATAAGCATCAAAGTTTCTAATAAGCATTGATCCATATGTACCAATTTTATTACTGATTTTGGTTGCATTTTTTAAATAAACACCTAAATATGAGTTTTTTATCATTGCAAAATCTTCGATATTTACGTCTTGTTCTAAACCTTGTACATAATCATCAAACCGCTTCAGAAAAGCGTTCTTGTTCGAAGTATGCACCGTAAATTCAACAATTCTAGCGCCATTATATGAGCGATGGCTTGCGTTAAGATATGTAACAATACCATCATTCATTAAACTTTGATAAAAGCTTGATGTTTTACCAAATGCTATTTCTAACATGATGTGGTAAGGTAGTGTATAATATTTCTCTATTTTTAATTCATCTTCATTTAGTGGAGGCAACTTATAGCCAATCATTATTTGAGTTGTTTGAACATCTTCGATATATTCATCGTATGTCTTTATTACACTTAAATCTTCAGGTTCGTAAAGGACTTTACCAACTTCACTAAACGTATGTTTATCATCATATTGCGTTAAAAATTCATTAAGTTTTTCTAAATCAACTGCACCACCAATAATCAAATGACGATTACTGTTTTGATAAAATGCATTATAAACTTCGTATAATTTTTCTTTTTTAATCGCTTTGATTGATTGAACGGTTCCACCAATATCTTCTTTTATTGGATGTTTATGATACATGTTTTCTAAAAGTTTATTATAAAGTTTATCTTCCAACTCATCCATATACATGATAAGTTCTTTTTCAATAATTTTTTCCTCTTTTTTTACATTCTCATCCGTGAAATATGGCGTGTCCAACATGTTAAGCAAGTGGTTTAATGGCTTTATAAGGTCTTTAGTCGTATTAAAGACATACTTTGTATAATGACGCGTTGTCATTGCATTAGCGTCTGCTTCATATTCGTCAAATTTTTCAAACGCATCACTGCCATCAGGCATAGCAAAAATCATATGTTCTAAAAAGTGCGCGATACCAGCTGGTTGAACATATGTTTTGTCTAAGTGTGTATAATATGTATCGTTTGAACCATAAGGTATAAAAAGCTGAACATATGAGGAAAACTTAAAGCTATCAACTTTTAGAACATGGACATCAAGACCACAATGAAGCTTCTTATGGTAAACAAATTCATCAAATTGTTTATAGTATATTTTCTCAAACATCTTTAATTACAAGTCTTCTTTCTAGTTTCATTTTTTTTATCATATCTTCTACTTCAGCTATTGAAATACTATCAATCATATGTAGTTTATAGTCAATGTTTTCAAAATCACCATAAAACGCTAAATTATATGTAAGAAAAATATGCTTATCTTCACGTTCTGCTTGTTTAATTAACTGATTTTTAATTTCATTTTTAGCAATTAAAAGCTCTTTATCTGTTATACCTTTTTGTTTCATATCTTCGATTAAGGCTTCTATTTTTTCAATAGTTTCATCAACACTTGAACGTTCAACTGAGGCAACTACAAGCATGGTGTTAAGTGTATGATAATAACCACTACTAATATAGTAACTTAAATTATACTTTTCTCGAATGATCGTAAATAGTCGCGATGCTGAGCTACCACCAATAATACTGCTTGCAATATGCATGGCGAAAAATGTGCGATCCGGTGCTTTTGCGTCCACATGGCATCCTAAATAAATTAAAGCTTGATTCATTTTTAATGAAACTTGTTTTTCTTTAAATACTTTTACAGGTCTTTGTTTATATATAATCTCTTGTTTTTCAATTGGCTGAAAACTTGATAGATTCATAATTTTTTGATAAATTGAATCGTGAACATAACCATTTATAACGATATGCTTTTGTGCATTAATTAAACTTTCGTAAGATTGATGTAGACCATCCATCGTCATATGTTTAATTGCTTTTCTAGAACCATACATCGGCATAGATTCCAAATTTTTGTAACCAAAAGCGAACTTTAAAAACAGTTGCTCACCATATAAAAACTTATCACTTTTAATGTTATCAATTGCTTGTAAAAGTTTTTTCTTCTCGACAATAAAATCTGTTTCATTAAATGATTTACGCATAAAAACTAAGCGTTTAACTAAGTCAATGATATCACCTTGTTGCTTGCGCTCAATAAAGTTTTCACTTGGCATTTGGATATAAATTTGAGTTAAGTGTTTATCTTGGTATTTTTGTGTGTAAATTGTAGGCATAGATTCGTATAAATATGCGAACTTTTTTTCAATTTCTTGTGTTTTTAATGTCTCATCAAGCGTTGTAAGTAGCATTTTAGAGCGCAAAAAGCGATACGCTCTGGTATCGCTATGATCGTTTTCAATAAACGTTATTAAAATTTCAACATTCTTTCTCTTGTTGTCTAAATATATCATTATTAGATACTATTTAGTGCGATTAACATCATCTTAGTAAATGCTTCTTGACGTTCTTGACTTGTTGTTACTTCATGAGTAACTAGGTTGTCAGAAATTGTAAGTAAGCATGCAGCTTTTTTACCTAATGCTTTTGCATTAGCAAATAATGCGAAACTTTCCATTTCAACACATGCTGCACCATATTTTTCATGAATATCTTTATATTCATCCGCATTTAAGCGATAAAAAACATCTGATGAGTGAATCGTATGCACATGAACTTCAGTGTTTAATTTTTCAGCAGCCTTTAAAATACGGTTGTTTAATGATTTATTAGCAGCCAAAATTTTTCTTCCGGTTACGCCCATTGTTTTCGCATAACTTGATTCTGAGAAAGCATCTTTTGCTAAGACAACATCGTATAAGTTTAAGTCTTTAGTATAGGCTCCAGCTGAACCAATACGAATAATTTTTTCTACATCGTAGAATTTAAACAACTCATAACTGTAAATACCGATACTTGGCATACCCATGCCTGAACCCATAACAGTTACTTTTTTCTTGTTGTAATATCCTGTGTAGCCAAACATATTACGAACACCATTAATTTGCACAACGTTTGTTAAAAATGTTTCTGCAATAAATTTAGCTCTTAATGGATCTCCTGGCATTAAAACCGTTTTAGCAATTAAATCTTTATCTTTTAATTCAATATGAGGTGTTGGAATCATTATCTTTTCTCCTTTGTAAAATAATATCTATACCATTTGAAGTACCAATTCTAGTTGCGCCGGCATCGATCATTGCCATTGCTTGTTCGTAAGTACGAACGCCACCTGAAGCTTTAACTTCAGCTTTATTAGAAACGGTTTCCTTCATTAATTTAACATTTTCGATTGTTGCTCCACCTGTTCCAAAGCCCGTCGATGTTTTAACAAAATCTGCGCCAGCTTTTACAACAAGTTCGCTTGCTTTAACAATCTCTTCAGGTGTCAAATAGCAAGTTTCAATAATTACCTTTAATACTTTTTGCCCACATACATCTTTTAATGCCTTAATCTCTTCGTATACTTTGAGAGGATCATTTTTTAAATCAAAAATATTAATGACCATGTCGATTTCATCAGCACCATTATTTAGTGCATCTTGTGTTTCGAAGATTTTTACTGCAGTAGTATGCGTTCCATGAGGAAAGCCAATGACTGTACAAACTAAAACATCCGTATCTTTTAAAGCTTCTTTTGCGTATTTCACAAAAATCGGATTTACACATACACTTTTGAAGTCGTAAGTTTTAGCTTCTGAAATGAGTTGATCAATTTGTGCTTTTGTGACATTTGCACCAAGTTTCGTATGATCAATATACTTATTCAATTTCATTTGTTTTCTCCTTTTTATTTTTTTTCAATAAACTTACAAATCGATAATTCAAATCAATAACTGGACCTGTAAAGGCCATCATTACTATTGTAAAAAAGTTGATTTGTGCGAAGACATCACCTAGTATTAAGCCTAAAATTACGGCAATTACTAAGAAAACAAAATCTAATAAAACTTTTGCAATGGAGAAGTTCTTAACTTTCTGATTGACTAATAACGCAACTTCTTCTAAGGTAGAGGGGGTTAACCCCGTTGTAAGTGTTAGAGCTGTCCCAAACCCTAAAACAAATAGTGATATCAGTGCTAACACGTATTTAACGACTATATGTGCCTGTTTGATATCTGTTTTATAGATAAGTGTAAGTGATCCATTAATGAACAACCCTATTAATACTAAAAAGAAGATACTTATAAAAACTTTTTTATCACGGTTGAAATAATAAACGATTAAAGTTAAGATCACGCCCATTGTAGTTGACACATATCCTAACTGATTCGGATGTACTTTTAAAAGCATTCGTAAGTATTCATTTAGTGCATCGTAGGGGGAAGCACCCACACTTGTAGCAATTATCATTGAAATAGCTATGGCCATCAATAATAACCCTACAACATGTATGAATAATTTTTTTATCAATTTGTTCTCCTTCTAATCTAGTAAATAACGCATATGTACTGTTTTAAACGTATGAGGTATTTTCGTAAATTTGTGTTTTCTAATTACTTTGTAAACTTTCTTTGCTTGTTTTTGTTGTAAAACTTTACTACCTTTAATAAAACCTGGGACATCGCTTAAGTATTTTCCACACACTTCGTAAAATTCAATATAATCAATTATTTTTGTTTCTTTCTCACTTTTTACAATGATATAATCAAGATATGGTGGGAAAACCGTTAATGTGTTTTCTAACCATTCTATCGCGATTTTAAGATACTTTGTATCATCTTTTAAAAAGACATAATATGGTACGTGAGTTTTTAAGCCGTGGTAATACTTTTGAAGATCGTAAGAGTCATCTGTATAGCGATAAATATCAGACAACTTGTTCTTAGGTTGCATGTAATAATCACTTATAATAAGTGGGTTTCTTTCAATGTAAATGTCTTTAACATCCGTAAATGCTTTCATGACATAGGCCATTTTAAAAGGAATAACGTCCTCAAATAGTTCGTTATAAACAAAGAGATTAAATTGTTCAGATAGTTCACGGGCAATTTCAAACACTTGCTTTGCAGCATAGTCTACAAGTAAAATTGGTAATTCCAAATGAAAGTTCACGTCTAAATACTTAGGATTTAGTCGATATATATTTGGTACCATAGATTTTTTTGTAATAATGAAACGTGCTTGATAATTTAAGTTTTTATTGTGATATGTAAAACGAACACTTTCGTCGTCTGACTCCATATCAAATCCCGGAATATCGTCGAAGAAGGCAAACAATGAATCAACTTCGATTTTTCTTACTTTTTCTTTGAAGAAATGTAAATTAAAATGTGCCATTGAAAGACCACCTTTATATGTTATTTGTTAAATCGATTGAAAAGTTTCGTGTATGTCTTTTGATCTGTACGATTTAATGAAATTGGTGTAATTGAGATGTAACCTTCATCAAATGCAGTTATATCACTTGTTTCCGCTTCTAAATAATTTTGTAAACTATATTTGATGTGGTAAATATCTGGTTTTTCACTGCGAACGTATTCAGCATGATAAAATCTTTGACCTTGAGTCGTAATTCTAACTCCTTTAGAACGTTCTTTTAAACTCGGGAAGTTGATGTTTAAAATACCATCAACTAAATATAATTCTTGTTCAATAATCTCATCCATTATTTTCGATGTTTCATCAAATAAATATGGATCGTTAATATCAGGTACAGATAAAGCAACCGCAGGAACTCCTAGTACTTTTGCTTCAAGTGCGGCTCCAACTGTACCGGAATATAAAATATCTTTTCCAAGGTTTGAGCCTTCATTGATACCAGAAACAACTAAGTCAAAGTCGACATCAAATAATTTTAAGCCAACGCGTGTTGCATCTGCAGGCGTACCATTCACAGCGATAGTTCGTTGAGTAGCAAAGATACGATCAACGTCAAATGCTTCAATACGGCTTCCAATTGAAATGGCTTGTGAGCGTGCACTTTGTTGTTCATAAGGTGCAGCCACATAAAGATTGCCGTGAGCAATTAATGCTTGTACGAGTATTTTTAAACCTTGTGATTTATAACCATCGTCATTGACAATTAAAATATTCATTTTATTTCTCCTTTAAAACATGATGGCAGCGATCGCAAAGTCCATCTTCATGAATGTGATCAAACACATTCCAACAACGTTCACATGTGCTACCTTCCATAAGTTCAACTTCGACACTTAACGTTTTACCGATAGTTAAATCAACTTTAGATACGATTAGGACTTGATGAATTTTCATATCTAAGTAGTCGATAGCTTCTTTTTGTTTTTCTGTAACCGTTAAATTTACTTTTGCTTGTAGTGATTTACCGATAACTTTTTCTTCACGTGCGATTTCTAGTTGTTTGAACACAGCATCACGTACTTCGCTGAAAATATCAAATGCATCTAATAATTTAACATCTGTCATTTCTGTTTTTCTAGGCATGTATTCTAAATACACGTCATCATATTTACGATGTGGTAAGGTTAAATATGCCTCACTTGTTGTATGTGGAATAATTGGCGTTAATAATTTTAATAGACCTAATGTGATGTCATATAATGTTGATTGTACAGCACGTCTTTCAAAATCATCTTTCGCTTCAATATATAAAATATCTTTTGTATAGTCTAAGTAAAATGCACTTAAGTCATTAATAATAAATGGCATAAGTTTACGATATACATCGTCGAATTCATAGTTATCATAAGCATCGATAACATCGTTAACAAAGTTGTAATACTTTAATGTCATTAAACGATTTAATTGACCACGCATTGAGTATGCAATGTAATCCATTTCAGGATCAAAATCGTTGATGTTACCTAACATAAAGCGAATGGTGTTACGAATCTTACGATATGCTTCAGCGATTTGTTTTAAAATATCATCGCTAATGCGTACGTCACTTTGATAATCCGTTGTAGCCACCCATAAACGAATGATGTCTGCACCTTGTTGTGAAATAACTTTTAGTGGGTCGATGACATTACCAATTGATTTACTCATTTTTCGACCTTGTCCATCAAGCACGAAACCGTGACTTACGATTTGTTTGTATGGCGCTTTATTGTATACTGCAACACTTGTAGATAATGATGAGTTGAACCAACCGCGATATTGGTCAGAACCTTCTAAATATAAATCTGCAGGGAAAGGTAATCCGCGACGTTCTAGAACACGGTAACTTGTCCCCGAGTCAAACCAAACGTCCATAATGTCTTCTTCTTTTGTAAATAAACCGTTTGGACTTCCTGGATGAGTAAATCCTTCTGGTAATAAGTCTTTTGCTTCTTTTTCATACCAAACGTCTGAACCAAACTCTAAAAATAATTTCGCTACATGTTCCATAACTGCGTAATCTAAAATTGGTTCACCATCTTCAGCGTAGAAAATTGGTATTGGTACTCCCCACGCACGTTGACGTGATACAACCCAGTCTTCACGTGATTCAATCATGTTTGATAATCTTAATTCGCCCCAAGTAGGTTTCCACGTTACTGTCTTAACAGCATCTAATAAATCTTCTTTTATTGCCTTAACACTTGCAAACCACTGTGGTGTAGCTCTGAAAATTACTGGTTTTCTTGTACGCCAGTCATGTGGGTATGAGTGTGTAATAACATTTTGTTTGAGTAAGTGGCCGATAGCTTCCATTTCATCAACAATGTTTTTGTTCGCTACTTCATAAAATTGGCCAGCAAACTTACCTGCTTCTTCTGTCATATAGCCACGATCGTCTACTGGACTTAAAACATCGAGTTTATAACTTCTTGAAACTTTATAGTCATCTTCACCATGACCTGGTGCAGTATGTACTAAACCTGTACCATCTGTATCTGTGACGTGGTCTCCTAAAATAATTGGAGATACACGGTCAAACAATGGATGGCGATAAGTTAAGCCTTCAAGGTCGCGTCCTTTGATTGTTGTAAGAACCTTAACATCTGTTAATTCTAATGTTTTTGTTAAACTGTCCAATAACGTATCAACAGCAACAAATTTACCTTTATTACTTTCAAATACTACATAATTAAATGTTGGATTTGCAGAAACAGCTAAGTTACCTGGTAAAGTCCATGGTGTTGTTGTCCATACGAGTAGACTTGCATCTTTTAATTCATCCTTAGCGTCTACTAAATCAAATTTAAAATATATTGAAATTGATTGTTTGTCGATGTACTCAATTTCTGCTTCTGCTAATGCGGATTCTAAAGTTGGTGACCAATATACTGGTTTTAAACCACGATAAATTAAACCTTTTTTCGCCATTTCAGCAAAAATTAAAATTTGGTCATGAACAAAATCGTTACTCATTGTAACGTATGGTTTATCCCATTCACCTAAAATACCTAAGCGTTTGAATTGTTCCGTTTGTTTTTCGATTTGGCTTTGTGCATACTCACGACATACTTTTCTAAAATCTGCACGTGGTACTTCTTTACGGTTTACACCTTTTTTGATAACTTCGTTTTCAATTGGCAAACCATGTGTATCAAATCCTGGAATATAAGGAACATAAAAACCATTCATTGATTTATATCTTAAGACAAAGTCTTTAAGTGTTTTTTGGAATGCATGTCCAATATGGATATTTCCGTTTGCATAAGGAGGTCCATCATGCAAAATAAAAGGCGTTTTACCTTTATTTTTTTCTAATACACGATTGTATAAATCTATTTTTTCCCAGTGTTCTTGAAATATTTTTTCTCTTTGGCCGAGATTACCGCGCATGGGAAAATCGGTAACTGGCATATTGAGTGTATCTTTATAATCCATGTTGTCTCCTTTTTATTACTCGAATGTTTTCAATAAAGCATGAACTGATCCGTCATCAAATGTATCTTTAGGTCCGAATAAAAAGATTTTATCAGCTACCCTATAGACAACACCATCAATCGCATAAATTACGCCGTATAAAAATGCAATAGCTTTATTTACACCATCAATGTCATACTCTTCGACGTTAAATATTAAGACATTACCTGCCATAATATTTGATGCGAGTTCTGTAATATATTTGTCGTCATCTGAACTAATTTTTTCAAACACAATATATTCAGCTTTAGGCAATGTGTTTGATTTTTTCTTTCGCTTACCTAATAATCCCATTTTCATGCTCCTTAATAATCTCCTTAAATGCACTTCCTATTCTTAGAAAGTTCGCGCCATGTTTCAAAGCAATTTTATAATCATGACTCATTCCCATAGAAGTTGCAGTTAAGTGATATTTTTGTTTTAACTCGTTTAATTTGGCAAAGACGTGATCTGTCATAATATCGTCATCAAGTTTTCCCATAGCCATTAAACCGATTACATTAATTTTATCATATTTTCTGATTTCATTTATGAAATCATCCAAATTTTCTAGTAAAATGCCGTTTTTTTGCTCTTCTTTTGTCAAATTAACTTGTATAAAACAGTTTAACGGATTATTTGCATACTTTTGGATAGACTCTGCTAAACTTATTCTATCCAATGTGTGTAAGTAATCAATTTCATTAATAATTTGCTTCACTTTATTTGTTTGTAAGGGCCCGATTAAGTGCCATTTAATATCTAAACCACTTAATTCCTGTTTCTTACTTAGCAAGTTTTGAACGCGATTTTCGCCAAAATTCGCATAACCTAATTCATACAAAGTCCGCATGTCTTTCGTATCAAAATACTTTGTGGCAACAATCGTTGTCACGCCAGCAAATTTATACATTGAATCTAAAGAGCATTATGTCACCGTCTTGTGTAACATAATCTTTTCCTTCTAAGCGAACTCTGCCAGCTTCTTTGGCAAGTTGTGGACTTCCGTATTTCATTAAGTCATTATATGATAATGTTTCAGCTTTAATAAAACCTCGTTCAAAATCTGTATGAATAATACCTGCACATTGTGGTGCTTTCATGCCTTTAATAAATGTCCAAGCACGAACTTCCTGTTCACCTGCTGTAAAGTAAGTTTGTAGACCGAGAAGTTCATAACTCTTTTTAATTACTTGATTTAATCCGGATTCTTCTAGGCCATAAGCTTCTAAAAATTGCACTTGATCTGCATGTTCTAAATGTGCAATTTCCATTTCTACTTGTGCAGAAATCAAGACAACTTCTTTGTGGTTTTCTTTTGCATACTCAACTAAGTTTTGATAATGAATATTTGTTTCTGGATTCATTAAATCTTCTTCACTAACATTTGCAATATAAATCATTGGTTTGAATGAAAGCAAGTTAAAATTTTTAACCATCTTTTGTTGTTCAATTGTTAAACTAGAAACATCTAAATGTTTGTTTTCATCAAGTGCTTCTTTAATTAAGTTTAGAACCTCTAATTCATCAAGTGCTTCTTTAACTTTCGCTTTCGCTTTCTTTTCAATACGTTGAATGCGTTTTGTAACACTTTCTAAATCAGCTAAGTTTAATTCAAGTTCAATCGTTTCTACGTCTCTTATCGGATCAACTTTACCATCTACATGGGTGATGTTTGTGTCTTCAAAACAACGTACAACTTGACAAATTGCATCAACTTCACGAATATGTGCTAAAAACTGATTTCCAAGCCCTTCACCTTTTGAAGCACCTTTTACTAAACCAGCAATATCGATAAATTCATAAGCCGTAGGAATAACACGCTTAGGCTTATATATTTTTTCTAATTCATATAAACGTTCATCATGAACGTAAACAACGCCAACATTTGGTTCAATGGTTGCAAACGGGTAGTTTGCAGCTAATGCTTCCGCTTTTGTAATGGCGTTAAATAATGTAGATTTACCAACGTTTGGTAATCCAACAATTCCTGCTCTTAACATAATCTCACCAATAAAAAAGGCATTTAGCCTCTTTTAAAATTTACCTTTCTTTAACCAATCTGGAATTGCACGCTTAGGCTTAGGTTCATCTATAGATGGTTCTGTTCGAACTGGCTCACTTGGTTTTACTTCTAAACCTCTGTTACCAATGGTCATTTGTTCATCTCTAGTTTTTGCAAATATTTCTGAAGCTAAGTTTTCAACCGTGCTGTGTTTACCACGAAGTTCATAACCTGTGGCAATTACTGTTACTATTAATTCATCTTTTAAGTCTAAGTTTAATGTTGTACCGTATATAATGTTTAAATTTTTATCCGTAGCATTACGGATTTCTGAAATTGCAGCATCCGTTTCCAACAAACCTAAGTCGGTACTACTTGTAATGTTAACGATTGCGTCTGTTGCGCCATCAATAGAAACTTCTAATAATGCTGAGTGAATAGCTTTGCGCGCAGCTTCAATTGCACGGTTTTCACCAGATGCAATACCAATACCCATTAAGGCTGTACCTTTGTTTTCCATTACTGTACGAACATCAGCAAAGTCTACGTTAATTAATCCTGGAACAGCAATAATTTCCGCAATACCTTGAACCCCTTGTCTTAAGACGTTATCAGATTCTCTAAATGCTTGTAGTAAAGAAGTTTCTCTACTTGAAACAGATAACAATCTTTGATTTGGTACAACAATCAATGTGTCAACATGTGGTCTTAATTTTTCAAGTCCGTATACAGCAGCTTCCATGCGTGCTTGACCTTCAAACTCGAATGGCTTCGTAACAATACCTACTGTCAGTATACCCATCTCTTTGGCTTTTTTTGCAATTACTGGAGCAGCACCTGTACCAGTACCTCCACCCATACCTGCTGTAATAAACACCATGTCTGTATCTTTTAGAACTTCTTCAATATCTCGAATCGATTCTAATGCTGCTTTTTCACCGATTTCGGCTTTCGCACCAGCACCTAATCCGCGTGTTAATTCACGACCGATTTGAAGACGCTCTTCAGCTTTTGATATTTTAAGCACTTGTGCGTCAGTGTTAATAGCAACAAAAGAGACGCCTTTTACGTCATTTTCAATCATACGATTGACTGCGTTTCCGCCAGCACCACCGACACCGATTACTTTGATTACTGGTTTTTGATTAAAAACATCATCATTAAATATCATAAATTACTTACCTCTTTTCTTGCTATACTTTAATTGTATCGTAAATGGACATTAAAATAAAGATAAATCTTTATTATTTAAAGTAATTTGTTTTCTTCATCATCTCGTCTCTATAATCTAAGAGACGGTCTTCTTTGATTGCTTGTCTAATTTCTGCCATTAAATGCTTTAGATAAGCAAGATTTTGATAAGTAATAAGACGCATCCCTAAAAATTCTTCTGCCTTAAATAAATGTCTTAAATATGCCCTTGTATACTTACTTACCGGTGTTTTTAATTCTGGATCTAATTCGCTAAAATCATTCGCATAGGTTTCGTTTTTAATAACAATTTTACCTTGTGTTGTAAGGGCTGTACCGTGTCTTGCAACTCGTGTTGGAAGGACACAGTCAAACATATCAACACCATTAATAACATTTTCAATTAAATCTTCAGGTGCACCAACACCCATTAAATATCTTGGTTTGTCAAATGGTAAAATCGGATTTAAGAATTTCGTCATTTCATACATTTCTTCTTTTGTTTCACCAACAGATAAACCACCGATAGAATATCCTGGAAAATCCATTTTAATTAATTCTTCCGCACAATGTTTTCTTAATTCTTTGTCAAGACCACCTTGTACAATACCGAATAATGCTTGATCCGTTGATAAGACGTCTTTTCCACGCTTTGCCCATCTTAGTGTTCTTTCGACACTATTTCTCATGTATTCATAATCTGCATATGGTGGTGGGCATTCATCAAAGCTCATGATAATATCTGCACCAAGCTTTTCTTGTATTTTTATAGCTTCTTCAGGGCTTAAAAATAATTTAGACCCATTTTTATGATGACGGAAATGAACGCCTTCTTCCGTGATTTTTCGCATTTTTGACAAACTAAATACTTGGAAACCACCACTATCTGTAAGTAGTGCTCCATCCCATTTCATAAAGCCACGTATACCACCGTGTTTTTCAATTAAGTCAGCTCCTGGTTGTAGCCATAAGTGGTAAGTGTTTCCTAAAATTAAGCCTTCAGAAACTTCTTTTACTTCTTCGACTGTCAATGTTTTTACAGTTGCTTGTGTGCCAACAGGCATAAAAAAAGGTGTCTCAAATGTACCATGTGGTGTCGTTAGCACACCTAGTCTCGCACCGCTTTGTTTACATACATGTGTTACTTCAAATTTAATACTCATTTTTATCCTTCCTTTTGCGCTTGTAATTATACCATATTTTTGATAAAATATCATACGTTGTTTGCTGTACCCTAGGAAACCAGCAAATAAAAATAAAAACAGGGGAGTTTTATATGAAAAATTTTAGAATTAAGGACATGGTCATTCAAGCCATGATCGCAAGCATTTATTTTGTGCTTGTCAAAATTTTCGAGCCAATTAGCTTTGGTAACGTTGGGTTAATTCAATTTCGAATTGCCGAAGTTATGATGATTTTTGCGCTATTTAATCGAAAAAACGTCTTTGGACTTACAATTGGTTGTCTACTAAGTAACCTCTTTGCTTCAGCACCGAATCCGTTTGACATTATTTTTGGCACATTCGCTACAACACTTGCTGCAGTCCTTATGTATCAAACAAGAAAAAATCTTGTGATATCTTTCTTATGGCCAGCAATTACAAATGGCATTATCGTTGGATTCGTTTTAACCTACGCATATGTTGCAGGACCATTATATTTATCGATACCCGCAGTTGCAATTGGTGAAATTGGTGTATTAGGATTACTAGGGGTTCCATTATATATCGCAATTAATAAAAATCCGTTAATTAAAGAATTTTTAGAATAAGAGTGCTAACGCACTTTTATTTTTTTATGTGCTGTAGCCATAGGAAGTTTTTTAAGTTCTTCTAATGTTACTTTTATAAAATCACTACGATTTTCCATAGCTTCTACAGCATAAACATTCATATGCCATACAATGTGTGAAAACACATGTTTATAAGTTCCTAAATTGTTAGTAACATTTCCTACAATACCTAAGTTTTCTAAAGATTCAAGTGCGTAATTAAGAGATTCACTTTCTACTTGTATATATTCATACATACCATGCAATAATTCCTCTTCACGCCTACGTAAAAGTATACAATCACCATCGTTTACGATAAAAACGTAATACATCATTTCCTTCTTACTCTTAAGTTTCGAAAAAAAAGGAAAATCATCAACACGATTATTTAGTGTTGCATAACACCAATCCTTAAGCGGAGATAAATGCATTTTATGATTTTTGTGAGTAACCAAAGTAGCACCTAATTCCATCAATGCTTGCGTATAAATCCAAGGTGTTGCACGTTCAATGTTTTCTTGATTAAGTTTTTCAATAACTTTACGATTTCTTTCTTTACGCATATCAAGATCAATACCATAAAATCTTGACAGCACACGTATAACATTTCCATCAACAGCCCCATAAGGTTCATTATAGGCTATCGACATAATGGCGCCAGCCGTGTATCTTCCAACCCCTGGAAGCGCCAAAACAGCTTCGTATGTTTTTGGAAAATCACCTTTATATTTATCTTTAA
>Ga0209075_1002694_pt1 | contig 15452 bp, 14 predicted proteins | sample Stecom2011_FD_187523 | JGI IMG/M metagenome (GOLD analysis project Ga0209075, IMG submission 187523) | Agricultural soil microbial communities from Utah to study Nitrogen management - Steer compost 2011 (SPAdes) (version 2) | ecosystem: Environmental > Terrestrial > Soil > Agricultural land... | reverse complement strand
AAGCGCTCACGACTTTTTAAAGCTAATAAAGCCGGCACCAAGACGGCCCAAATAGCCGCCATTAACCCGATGTATCCCATTACTTTCACAAACCCAGTGGGCGCTATTAAATAGGCAAGCCAGGGTGGCGTAAAAGTGACCAAAGCGGTTTTAAAGCGACCAAGCTTAGTATCAGAAAAACTTAGAAGGTCGCGCATGTAATCAAATAAGCCCAGGGTTACCCCTAAAAATGAGCTAATAATGGCAAGAAAGGCAAAGGCATTTAGTAAACGTTGTAAACCACTGGTTTGAATATGTACAGACAGCGCAGTAAGCAAGGCCGAGACATCACCATCGGCAGCAATGACCGGCGCAAACTCTGTTCTTGGTAGGTTGCCTTGTACAGCAATTTGCCAAAGTACATAAATTAAAAATGCCAAGAATGAGCCACCAACAATACTACGTACCACCGGTTGAGCTTGACCTTTATAGAAGGTGGCTAAGCCTGGAATATTACCGTGAAAACCAAAGGAGGCTAGGCAGACAGGGAGGGCAACCCATAAAAACTGCCAGTAAATGGGTTGTTGATGGTCGCCTGTGTTTAACAGGTTAGAGAGGCTGCTTTGCCCAATTAATCCACCACTGGCAACAATAAAGGTCATTAGCATGCTGGCAATTAAAATTGCAGAAAGATAACCCACCCAACGGGTAGAGCTTGCCACAACGGTTGCTAATACAAATAAAAAAAGCGTTGCAGTGACAGACCGTGGCAGCTGCAGTGAGAAGGCAGCATCCAGGCTTTGTTGGGTTAACCCACCACCAACAAAAGTGTAAGCGTAGGTTAAGGAGTACAACACAAAAACCACCGACAAGCCTGTGACTATATTCCACTTATTGCCTAAGAGTTCACCCACAATAGTATGAAAGCTAGCACCGGCAGGAAAACGTAAGCTGGCTTCTAATAGCATTAAGCCTGATGCACACATGCAAAACCATACGTAAGCCAAGAGGAGAAGGGAACCCGAAAACCAAAGCCCCGATGTCGCTGTTGGGTTAGCAAGCATGCCTGCACCAATGGCGGTTCCCGCAATAATCATGCTGCCACTAAGTATGGAAGGTGCGCGTGATGAGCGGGCAGAGTTAGGCATAAGTTAGGCGCTTAGATGGTGGTAGTAGAATTGGGTAAGAGGTAAATCATACGCTATTCGCTGGGCTTGTTCTAACAGATAGCCACAGATATAGGGCAGTTCAGTCGGTCGGTTGGCTAACTTATCTTGTAATGAAGACGAAGTGTTAGCGGCAGTAGCAATAGCAACTTGCTGTGCAAGCTCTGTCAGTGGTTGCGATAAAGGCCAACTCAGAGTGGCATAGAGTCCAGCAACTTCTTCACTTAAAGCAATGAGCGCTTGTTTGTATTGGGGGTTGTTCACTAGCTCGCCGTTTTTGCATTCCCAATAGGCCGTTAAAGGGTTAATTACTGCATTGATAGCTAATTTATTGAGCAGTAACTCTTTAATGTTCTCGCTGTATTGTGTTTTAGGCAATTGTGGTGGTAAGTATTCACTTCCTAACCATGAACCAATCTGAGTACTACCTCTACCAGCATAGATAACAGTGTCATTCTCTTGGTAAGCACCTTCTGTACACATGGCAGCCCATAGGGGAGTGTTTATCTGCTGCTGTTGTAGCCACTGCACTGTTTCTTGTTGTTGCCCCATACCATTTTGTAATAAAAGAATGTTATTAGCTTGGGTGAGTAAGTGCTTCCATTTATTCAAAGCAGCTAAGGTATCGGCGGCTTTAGTACAAACCACCAACCATTCCAAAGGTTCACCTTGCCAACTAGGGAGCTGTGTTTGCCACAATGTATCTTGGTCTTGTACCTTAATGTTCACCGAGCTTATATCTGTACGCGGTAGGGCAAACAAAGCGTGGTCACGCCAATGGTAAGCCATTAATGAGCCCAGGCTGCCAAGGCCAAGAATGCCAATATTCATAGAGATCAGTGTTCTGTTTATAAAAGAGTTAGGAAAGTTACCACTTAACCGTAAAAAGTAAAAACATTAGGTTGTTTAGCACCCTTGAACCCAACGTAGTAAACTCCTGCATCAAAGCATAGATTTTTACTGTTTTAACCTCATAATCTACATAATATTTTTATAGATAGCCGAATTTTTTTTAGGAGAATATCCATGCCATCGTTTGATGTCGTATCTGAAGTTGATAAACATGAAGCACAAAACGCTGTCGATCAAGCAAACCGTGAGTTAAGCACGCGTTTTGATTTTAGAGGTGTACCAGCCAGTTTTGAACTTAAAGATTTAGTGGTCACTCTGACTGCTGAGCACGAATTTCAAATAGATCAAATGAAGCCCATGTTAACCGGCGCAATGATCAAGCGTGGCATCAAGACTAGCTGCTTGGAATATGGCAGCCTTCAAGGCTCTGGCAAACTGGTTAAAGTCACCGCAACCATGCGTCAAGGCATCGATAAAGAGCTCGGTAAAAAAATGGTGAAAATGGTGAAAGACAGTAAGTTAAAAGTACAAGCATCTATTCAAGGTGAAACCGTACGAGTACAAGGTAAAAGCCGCGATGACTTACAGCAAGTGATGGCCATGTTTAAGCGAGATGAAAGCATCGATATGCCGCTAGCCTTTAAAAACTTTAAAGATTAATGAAGCAAACTCTGCAGGCACAAATCCGGACATGGCTTTACGACGCCTATGCAATTTATCGTCAGAAGCCTGTTTTGGTAATAGCGTTATTAGGTTTTAGTGCTGGGCTTCCTTACCTGTTAGTGTTCTCAACGCTAACCGCTTGGTTACGTGACGTAGGCGTAGAGCGAACGACCATTGGTTTTTTCGCTTGGGTTGGTATCACTTACTCTATTAAAGTATTTTGGTCGCCGGTGGTAGACCGAGTGCGCTTGCCTCTGTCTAAACATTTTGGGCAAAGGCGCAGCTGGATACTGTTAGGGCAAGTGGGAATAGCGACCGGGCTTATTTTAATGAGTGTTGCTGATCCTATTAACTCTCTGTTTGTGATTGCAGTGGCGGCGTTACTAGTCGCCTTTTCATCCGCCACACAAGATGTTGCATTGGATGCCTTTCGAATAGAGTCAGCCGCTGAAGAGCTGCAAGGCGCCATGTCAGCTGCCTATATTTTTGGCTACCGCTTAGCCCTGTTAATGGCTGGAGCGGGAGCTTTGTATATTGCAGAGTTCAGTAATTGGACCATTGCCTATTTGTCGATGGCCGTGCTCATGTTAATTGGAGTATTTGCGATATTTTGGGCAGATGAGCCAGAACGTGCCAGCGTTGAGGAACGTAATGAAATAGAGCTAGAGCTGGTGGATAAAATCATGGGGCGTCCTATGAATATGGCCAGTCGGTCTCCCTGGCAACGCTGGCTGTATGGCGCAGTGATTTGCCCTTTACTGGAGTTCTTCCAACGTAACGGTAAGTTTGCCTTATTGATCTTGTTCTTTATTGCGGTATTCAGGCTCAGTGATATCAGCATGGGCGTTATGGCCAACCCATTTTATTTAGACCTAGGTTATAGCAAAACCGAAATTGCCAATGTTGCTAAAGTCTTTGGCTTCTTTATGACAATATTCGGCTCCGCACTGTGCGGCGTCTTAGTTGTAAAGATGGGAATCATGCGACCGCTATTGTTGGGCGCAATTATGATGGCGGTCACCAACGTACTGTTTGCGGGCTTAGCCTATATTGGTGAAGACAGCACCCCTTCTGTTAGTTATTTGGCCGTGGTGATCAGTCTTGATAACTTAAGCGGAGGAATCGCTAGTACAGCGTTTATTGCTTATTTATCGAGCCTAGCTAATCGTCATTATACTGCAACTCAGTACGCTTTATTTAGCTCGTTAATGACCTTGCCTGGGAAGTTTATTAGTGGTTTTTCGGGGATGGTGGTCGACAGCTACGGCTATATAGAGTTTTTCTTACTGTCATCGGCTATCGGTGTACCGGCAATTTTCTTGGTTTTATTGCTAATGCGATACAACAAGCTCGGAAAGGTATAAAGAGGCAGCATGCTGCCTCTTCTATATTAAATTTTATAAACCGATTTGGTCATGATTTTTGAAACACCGCTCATGGCTAGCTTAACCGGAAGAGGGAAACGGTAGCCGCCAGCATTTATGGCGTTGGTAGCATGCTTGGCTTCGTCCTCTAGCATTTGCAGTAGAACGGCCTTACTTCTTTCATCTTGTACAGGCAGGCTGCTCATATGGCTGGTTAGATGCTTGCATACCTGATCTTCAGTGGCAGCAACAAACCCTAAGCTGACTTTATCTGAAATTTTACCTGCAGCTGCCCCTATACCAAACGATAGTCCATAAAAAATAGGATTTAAAAAGCTGGTTCGACTGTTGAGCTCTTTTAAACGATCTTCACACCAAACTAGGTGGTCTACTTCTTCTTGGGCTGCTTCTTCCATGGCTTCACGTACTTCAGGAAGTTTCGCTGTCAGTGCTTGCCCTTGATACAGTGCTTGAGCACATACTTCGCCTGTATGGTTAATGCGCATTAAGCCGGCTGCGTGTTTCTTTTCAGCATCCGTCAGCTCGTTAACTGGGCGTTGCTCAGCAGGGGAGGGGCGATACGATTGCGCAGCGCCGGGAGTCAGTGTACGCAATGCTGTATCAGCGTGCTGAATGAGCTTGTCAAAAAATGTGTACTGACGAGTGTTTCTAGACATTGTAACTTCCCTTCGTTAACGGGGTTGCAGATCAGGCAATAAGTCTTGTAGCGCCTGTTGCAGGTGTTCTGGATAAACAGGTTTAGCCAAAACTATGGCAACCCCTGTATTATACGCATCTTCTCTAATATCGCTAACGCTGCCACTGGTTAACAGTACAATAGCGGGTTTAGTCGTTATTTTTGTATCTTCTTGAATAAGCATAGACAGTTCTACACCCTTTATAAGAGGCATGTCTTGATCTATGATAAGAAAATCATAAGGTTGGTCGGCGTGTGCCTCATTTTTGATTAAAGTCAGTGCTTCTTTGCTGCTATAGGTGCTGCTTACGTCTAATCCCCAACGTTTAATATGTTTTTCTAGGGTTGAGCGCAAGGTTGCGTTGTCATCCACTATCATAATGCGGCGGCCGTGCAATAAATTGGATTGAGTATCTTGCCTAGTTGGAATGGGCTCATTAGGGAAAGACAAAAACAAGCTTAGCGATGCGCCCTGGAGAGTCATGCTTTCTACTTCAAGACGAGCATTTAATTTTTTAATTAACAGTCGAGTGAGCAATAGGTGCCATTCGTGGTTGTTCTTTGCAGGTAAATCATACTGGTGTTGGAGAACACTGAATGAGGAACGTAATTGTTCTGGTTTAATAACCGTACTGCTTAGTTGGATTCCAATTAATACATCAAATCCTTTTTTAGCGTCTAACACACTCAAAGAGACGCTGATCTCGCCAAATTCAGAATAACTAAGGGCGCGTTGTAGAATATTATAAATGACAGAATGTAAGCGCGATGGATCTGTCTGGATATAGTGAGGAAGATCTTCACTAAAATCGAGAATGAACTCTACATTTCGTCTATTAGCCTCTGCCTGCAGTTCACACAGAATTGTATTAACTAATTCAATGATATTGACCGGCTCATTTTTAAACTGAATGTCACCAGAATAGATATAACCAATATCACGGATTTGATTAATACTGTGTAATAGCTTGTGGCCGGATTCAAATAAACTGTTGTTAAGGGCACGTTGACTGCTATTAAGCGGGGTGTCTTTTAAGGAATCACAGATGCTAATGACGTCATGGGCGGGTGCCCGTAAGTCCTTACTCACTTGGTCCGATAACACATGTTGCAAAAATGCTTCGTTAGTCGCTTGCGTCTTATAGCGTGAGTTGTACTGAATGATTTGAGCAGTCATCGCGGCAGTTATGAGAAACATAATGCCAATCGGAACAATGATAAATACCCAAGCAGCAAAGTCATCAAAGTTTAAAAAATTTAGACTGGTAAGAAGTGCAACTAAAATGCCCACAAGAGAGATAGTATGACTAAACCGTAAAAAATACTGACTTAAGATACTTTTGCTTTTGTTGAAAAACAGAATAAGTATCGCAAGTAGGTTAGTGGTAGCGACAAGTATTGAAATGATAGGCAGTGCTGCAACAGGGGTAAATATAATGGTCATGATCGTTGCAGGAATAATTAAGGCAGCGATAGCGGTTGCTACTGTAGGTGTATTCTTTGATTGCTTCGGCCAGTGCAGTGTGAGTAGTGTGGAGAACTGTAAAAACCCAGTTAAGCCGAGCGTAAATTCGGATGCTTTATCGGCTGTAATAGAAGAAACATCGGTAATCAATTCAAGGTAACCAAATGCGGCAAGTTGCATGAAAACATAGAGAATGGTTAAAGCTAAGGCTATGCTAGCAATGGGTAGGCGGTAAAACAGAATGACATAAATAGAGAAAATACTGACTGCGAGAAACAAACCGATGCTCACACCTAAGATCAGTAGCAGTTTCTGTTCATTAAGTAAGAACTTATCAATGGTTTGTAATTTAGCCATTGCCGCTATTAATCCACGAGAATGCGTTTGTAATAAATAGGTATTGGTTGAGTTCGCGGGTATCTTTATTTGTAAGGAGTGCTTTTGGAAAAGGCTACCTGGTAGCTGGCGGCTATGATGTTCGTCTGGAAAATACCGATAATTGTTATCAGACATCAGGTGATAAAAATTAATCAGGTCGTAATCACTGTCCGATAAGCTAAAAACAGCTTTTAAGGGTTTGTTGTACGGGTTCGTTACACTAAACCTAAACCAAAAATTAGAGTCAGAGGTACCGAGCTTTATTTTCTTAGCGTGGGTGGGAGAAAATAAAAGTAAGTGCTCTAACGATGTGATCTCATCGATGGTTAACTCTTTAGAAGAGTCTTCGTAAATAGATAAGTAGGGAGTGATAGAGTACTGAAAGGAGTCGTGAGGCAGCAACACCGGTGACACCGCTGCTGCTGCTGAAGCAAACAACCACAAACCAATCAAACATAAGTATTGAAATAAGGTTTGTGGTCGCATGAATTACCTCATTACTTTGCGTCGCTTTGCTCGCGTTCAATTGCACGATAACCAATATCATTACGATAGAACATACCTTGCCATTGAACAAGCTTAGCTAATTCGTAGGCTTGTTGCTGAGCTTCGCTAACAGTCTTACCTAAAGCGGTAGAGCAAAGTACACGGCCACCGGCGGTAATCACTTCGCCTTGATCATTCAGCTGAGTACCCGCATGGAAGATCTTACGATCGTCGCCATCGTTCTCAGGCAAGCTAATGACATCACCCTTAGGGTAATCAGCTGGGTAGCCTTGGGCAGCTAGCACAATACCTAGCGCAGGGCGGCTATCCCATTGAGCGGTTTCTGTGTCTAATTTGCCGTCGAGTGCAGCTAAGCAGTGTGCCACAATGTCCGACTGCATACGCATTAAGATAGGTTGGGTTTCAGGGTCACCAAAGCGACAGTTATATTCAATCACTTTCGGTGTGCCTTGGCTGTCGATCATCAAACCAGCGTATAAAAACCCTGTGTATTCATTACCTTCGGCAGCCATACCGTTAACGGTTGGATAAATGACTTCATCAAGCACGCGCTGATAGACTTCATCAGTAACGACTGGCGCAGGAGAGTAGGCACCCATACCGCCTGTATTCGGGCCTGTATCGCCATTGCCAACACGCTTGTGGTCTTGGCTAGTAGCCATAGGCAGAACGTTTTTACCGTCAACCATCACAATGAACGAGGCTTCTTCACCGTCTAGAAATTCTTCGATTACAACGCGGCAGCCTGCATCACCAAAGGCGTTGCCAGAAAGCATGTCTTTAACGGCTTCTTCTGCTTGGGCGATTGTTTCGGCAACAATAACCCCTTTACCTGCTGCTAGACCATCGGCTTTAACGACAATGGGTGCACCAATCTTGTTGATATAGGCGAGAGCCGGCTCTACTTCGGTAAAGTTTTCATAGAAACCGGTAGGAATGTTATGACGCGCTAAAAAGTCTTTAGTGAATGCTTTCGAGCCTTCTAATTGAGCAGCACCTTGGCGAGGACCGTATATTTTCAATCCGGCTGCTTCAAATTCGTTAACGATACCGCCTACTAAAGGAGCTTCAGGGCCAACAATAGTTAAGCCAATATTGTTGGATTGAGCGAAGTCTTTAAGAGCGGCAAAGTCCATTACGTCAATATTAACGTTTTCCATGTTTTTTTCGCGTGCAATGCCGGCGTTACCGGGTGCTACGAATACTTTGTCGACTAATGGAGACTGTAGTGCCTTCCATGCTAAAGCGTGTTCACGGCCACCTGAGCCAATAATTAAAATTTGCATATTCATTCCTAGATTAATGACGGAAGTGACGCATTCCAGTAAATACCATTGCAATCCCCGCTTCATCGGCAGCCGCTATCACTTCTTCGTCACGGATCGAGCCACCAGGTTGGATAACTGCTTTAATGCCAACGTTTGCTGCGTTATCAATGCCATCACGGAAAGGGAAGAAGGCATCAGAAGCCATAACTGCTCCTTGTACTTCAAGATTGGCTTGTTCGGCTTTAATCGCAGCGATACGTGCAGAGTTTACACGGCTCATTTGACCAGCGCCAACACCTACGGTTTGACGATCTTTTGCGTAAATAATCGCGTTAGATTTAACGAATTTAGCGACTTTCCAAGCAAAGATTAAATCGTTTAATTCAGCTTCTGTTGGTTTGCGTTTGGTGACTACTTTTAGATCATCAACGCTAATCATACCGTTGTCACGATCTTGGACTAATAAACCACCGTTCACACGTTTGTAATCTAAGCTAGTTGGGCGTTCGCTTTGCCATTCGCCGGTTTCTAGTAAACGTACGTTCTTTTTAGCAGCAACAACTTCAATAGCTTTAGCGCTTACCTTAGGAGCAATGATGACTTCAACGAACTGTTGATCAACGATGGCTTGAGCTGTCTCGCCGTCCAGTTCACGGTTAAACGCAATAATGCCACCAAAGGCGGATTCAGTGTCGGTCGCAAAGGCAAGATCGTAGGCTTTACGGATACCGCCTTCGTTTTCTGGTACCACGGCAACACCGCAAGGGTTTGCGTGTTTAACGATAACACAAGCAGGTTTGTTGAAGGATTTAACACATTCTAATGCTGCGTCTGTATCGGCAACGTTGTTATAAGACAGCTCTTTACCCTGTAATTGTTTAGCGGTAGCAATAGAAGCTTCAGAAGGGTTTTCTTCAACGTAGAAAGCGGCTTTTTGGTGAGGGTTTTCACCGTAACGCATATCTTGTGCTTTCTTAAATTGAGTGTTGAAGGTGCGTGGAAAAGCAATACGATCTTCAACGCTCAGCTGATCTGCTTCTTGGTTAATAGTGCCAAGGTAATTAGCGATCATGCCATCGTACGCAGCGGTATGCTCAAAGGCTTTTAACGCTAAGTTAAAACGCGTTTTATAACGCAGCCCTTGGTGTTCGTTTAAATCGTTTAGCACTGCATGGTAATCTTCAGTATTTACAACAATACCCACGTGCGCATGGTTTTTAGCCGCAGAACGAACCATGGTCGGTCCGCCAATATCAATGTTTTCAATCGCTAATGCTAAGTGACAATCTGGTTTGGCAACAGTTGCGGCAAATGGGTATAAGTTGACGACCACTAAATCGATGGGGCCAATATTATGTGTGGCCATGATGTCGTCATCTTGTCCGCGACGACCTAAGATACCACCATGAATTTTAGGGTGTAGTGTTTTTACACGGCCGTCCATCATTTCTGGGAAGCCGGTGTAATCAGATACTTCAATTGCAGGAATCTTATTGTCGATTAATAGTTGGTATGTGCCACCGGTTGAAAGAATCTCAACACCTTTCTCGTTCAAGCTTTGGGCAAATTCAACAATGCCAGTTTTATCTGAAACGCTGATAAGTGCGCGACGCAGAGGGGTGATTTCTGCAGGTGTTTCATTAGCGGGGATGTGTGTGCTCATAGTGATATTAGTACGATGATTGAGTAAACAGAAAAGCGGCACTTAAGCCGCTACCTTGGCTTTATAGCATGCCGTATTGCTTAAGTTTTTTACGTAAGGTACCGCGGTTTAACCCTAACACTAAAGAAGCTTTAGTTTGGTTGTCGCGGGTATACCTCATAACGGTTTCAAGAAGAGGGGCTTCTACTTCAGATAAAACCATTTCGTATATATCAACTACTGGTTGACCATCTAAGTTGTCAAAGTAGTTTTGAAGAGCTTTCTCCACGCTATCACGCAGCGTTTGTGTTGGCTCGGAGGGAGTACGCAGATGGTGTTGTAAGTCTGCAAAATCGGTCACGGTGTCAACCTTCCTATTATCTAAACTTTCTCGATGTAAAATCTGTGTGTTCATGCAGCTGATCCTTGTAAGGCTTTTATGTTTTTAAACCAGCTTTGCACTGCTAGACGTTGTAAGTTGGTGTCGGTTAGCTGATTAAAGTGACGACGAAACTCACTTTTATCCTGTTGCTTTTGAAGATACCAACCCACATGTTTACGGGCAATGCGAGCTCCCAGATAGTCACCATAAAAATTATGAAGAGCATCTAAGTGGGAAAGTAATATCTGTTCAACTTCGTCAATGCTTGGTGAAGGCAGGTCTTGACCGGTTGCTAAAAAATGAGCAACTTCGCGAAAGATCCAAGGTCTTCCTTGCGCAGCTCGACCAATTAATACGCCGTCAGCACCTGTATATTGTATTACTTCATACGCTTTACGCGCGTCGGTAATATCACCATTGGCGAGTACAGGAATGCCAACGGATTGCTTAATGGTACGAATGGTGTCGTATTCTACACTGTTTCCGTAACCACAGGCGCGTGTCCTGCCATGCACTGCTAATGAGACTATGCCAGCGTTTTCTGCGATTTCAGCAATACGTGGGCCATTACGGTGATCTGTATCCCAGCCCGTACGTATTTTTAAGGTGACGGGGATGTTTACCGCCTCTACCACTGCCTGCAGAATATCTTTAACTAATGCTTCATCTTGCAATAATGCTGAACCAGCCGCCTTGTTACAGACTTTTTTTGCTGGGCAGCCCATGTTTATATCAATGATCTGAGCACCGTTTGCAGCATTAAATTGCGCGGCTTCTGCCATGATTTCAGGGTCGCCCCCCACAATTTGTACCGCAATAGGTTCAGGTTCACCGTCATGGTTCAAACGAAGTTGTGTTTTTCTACTGTTACGAGTGCTTGGATTAGAGGCGACCATCTCACCTACAACCATGCCTGCCCCAAGTTGGCGACAAAGCTGTCGAAAGGGTAGGTCAGTAACCCCCGCCATTGGCGCTAAAACTACAGGGTTAGGTAGTGAGTATGGGCCAATCTGAAGCATAACAAATAACTACAACTGGTTGAAAAGTGATCGCATCACAAAGGCGCGCTATGATACGCATTCATCCGTAATGATTAAAGGGTTAATTTGTAGTTTTAATGGTTTGCCAACAAATCAACATGGTAGCTAACAGCTTCAGCGCCTGGGTCTACTATTTCTAAGGCAATATGAGTATGAGATTTAGGCATCATATCGGTTTGGCCAGCCAGTTCGCCTGATAAATATTGCTTTGGCGTAAAACTGCGGCTAGAAATAATACGTTCATTGATGTCACGAAATACCAATAGCAAGTCTGGGAAGGGCTGAATGTGGTCTGCTTTATTGTATAAAAGCGTATCGACCATCAGTGCTCCTTTTAGCTTAGGGTGTGACTGTACTACTAAATGCTGAGTCGACATGCTGTGGATATTTTGTACTTTGGGGAGGGTGCAGCTTAGATATGAGCATACTTGGCTATAAAACGGTCGCCACTCAGGTGTTCTCGACCAGGTATCAAACTTGAAGTAAAACACTTGTACAGCGGCCACTATTAGCAAAAGAGTAATGCCACCCAACCATCCCCAGGCAATGTTACGCTTAGATGAGTTGGCTAGGCTTAACGGTTCAGCTTGTAATTTAGCGACGTTATCAACCGGGCGTTTAGGCTTAGTAGGAGAAATATCAGAGCGGAAAATAAGCTCATCTAAATCAATGGATTCTTCTTCGATATCATCATCAGTAAAGCCAGAGAAATCATCCTTTTCTCTTTTCGCTGTCAGCATGGTTTCTGCAATAGGTTCGAATGACTGACGATTGTCGTTAGGGTCATCCTCTAACAATGCCGAAGCCCAATCTTCATCGTCTCGAGTTTCTTCAGAGTCAGGGTCTTCATTAAAATCATGGAAAAACGACACGGGTTGAGAGCTATCAAAAATAGACGTGTCTAGCTCAAGTTCGCTTTTCTTTTTCGGACGATAGCTTTCTTCTGGGGCAATAATATTGAAGTCAACGTTTGGGTCGTCTTCTACTAAGCCGGAATCCATATCGTCAAAGATTTGTAGGTCGTCATCGTCTTCTTCGGTATCCATGTCATCGTGAATCAGGCCAAAGTCATCGTCCATATCATCGTGGATAACGAGGCTGTCATCAGAAGAAGGTGCTGAATTAGAAGGGGTAGCGTCTTTGCTGCTCACCGTGCTGGCAGTAGAGGTTGACTCTACCGGTTGATTATTAGTGTCCTGGCGGTGGGTTTGAGTGTTACTAATACCTTCATCTTGAAAGTAATCCGCGGCCTTGAAAACTTGTAAGCAAGAGCCACAACGAACTTTTCCGTGCGCAGAAGAAAGCTGTTCTTCACGAACACGAAAACTGGTTTGACAATGTGGACAACGAGTAACCTTAACCGCCATGAGATATCCTTAAAGTTTAATACCAGACAAGAGAATCCAATCACCTTGTTGCTGGGGAGCATTCATCTTAAACCATTGGCTATAGTGCGCTATTACTTCATCGGCTTGTTCTGCCAATAAACCGGATAAAGCCAGTTTACCGCCACTGCGTGTAAGAGCGGCAATTTGTTCACCAAGAGCGACTAATGGGCCTGCTAAAATATTTGCCACTGTAATATCGGCCTGTACAGCTGGCGTGTTGCTTGGTAAAAACACTTGGTAGGTGTCATCAGGAATTTGGTTACGTTCGGCATTATTGCGTGTGGCTGTTAGAGCTTGTGGGTCAATATCTATGCCCACCATTTCTTTAGCACCCAATAGTAATGCGGCAATACCTAAAATACCGCTGCCGCAACCGTAATCGACCACCAATTCGTTACCTTCTACTTCTTTATCTAAATATTGTAAGCACAAAGCAGTGGTAGGGTGTGTACCTGTACCAAACGCTAAACCAGGATCAAGCATAAGATTGACCGCATTTTTATGCGGTGGTTCACGCCAACTTGGGCAAACCCATAAGCGATCGCCAAATGGCATAGGGTGGTAGTCTTCCATCCAGGCGCGCACCCAGTCTTTATCTTCGACTATTTCGATTTTATGCGCAGGTAGGGCTTCGCCATAGAGTGCTTCTAATTGCTCTACAACCATTTGGCTGTTGAGTTTTGCATCGAACAAACCAACTACGTGTGTTTTATCCCAGATAGGCATAGTACCGAGTTCTGGTTCTAAAATCGGTTGGTCTGCAGCATCTTCCAAAGTAACGGCTAAAGAGCCTGCTTCTAATAGGATCTCTTCTAAGCGCTCAACTTGAGCGGCGTCTGCTTGAAAGCGAACTTGAAACCAAGCCATTACTTGTTGTCCTGTATTTGTTTGATTGCAGAGAGTAGAGCAAGCTCATAGCCATAGGTGCCTAGTCCTGCAATAACCCCTTGGGCAATATCAGAAAAGTAAGACTGTTGGCGAAAACTTTCACGGCTGTGGACATTAGAAATATGCAACTCAATGAAAGGAATATCGACACCGGCCAATGCATCTCTTATAGCAACACTGGTATGAGTGAAGGCAGCGGGGTTAATAATAATATAGGCAGTACCATCTAATCGCGCAGCATGAATTCGATCAATGAGCTCATGCTCTGCATTACTTTGTAAACAATCTATAGTTAGGCTTGCTTGGCTAGCGATAGTCGTCAGCGTTGCTTCAATGTCGGCCAAGGTCGTATGACCATAGATGTGCGGCTCACGAGTACCTAATAAATTCAGATTAGGACCATTCAACAATAATATATCTGCCATGACTAAAGCCTAGTAAGAAGAAAGTAAAATAAAAGAGGTAAAGTTTGCCTAAAAACAAGGTTTAACGCAACGAAGCACGCATTGTTAGCGTATTATTATTCTTTATAGGAACGAAGAGTGTATGGTTGGCAGTATATATTTGAATGGCCAATCTTGAAATCACTATCGTAACCCTCATATAAACCCTAGATGCACAAATTTTGGAGACCATCTTGCCACTTTTTATACTATTTATACTGTTGCCCATAATGGAGTTAGTCACCTTTATTAAAGTGGGTGGAAATATCGGCGTATTATGGACCTTATTTTGGATTTTCTTTACCGGTGTGGCAGGGATAACCATTATTCGTTTGCAAGGGGTGGCAACGCTATTAAGTGTTCGAGAGCGCTTGAATGAGGGCGCAATTCCTGCAAAAGAATTGTTGAAGGGGTTTTTGTTAGCAATGGCCGGTGTGTTGCTGGTTATTCCCGGGTTTATTACCGATACCTTAGGTGTATTTTTATTAGTCCCATGGGTCAGCGCATTACTGGCAAATCATTTGCTAAAGCAAGGAGCATTTGTCTCGCCTCAGTGTCATCACTTTAAAACTGAAAAAGATGTGAGTGATGTTGTGATTGTTGAAAGGTATAGAGTTCACCAACAACAGTCTGGAGAGACCATTGAAGGCGAATATAAGCGAGAAGATTAACTAGAAGTCGTCGGTCGAAGCAAATAGGCCGACGCGTAAATTGTCAGCGGCATAAATTTCACGACCGTCTACTTCCATAGTAGCGTCAGCGATGCCCATTACTAATCTTTGTTCAGCCACACGACGAATATGAATTTTATAGGTCACCTTCTTAGAATCAGGCAATACCTGACCACGGAATTTAACCTCACCACACCCAAGTGCACGTCCTTTACCACGGTTACCGCGCCAGCTTAAGAAAAAGCCAACCAACTGCCACATAGCATCTAAGCCTAAACAGCCTGGCATTACAGGGTCGCCTTGGAAGTGGCACTCAAAAAACCATAAAGAAGGGTCGATATCTAACTCTGCTTCTATGTAGCCTTTTTCGTACTTACCACCATCATTAGTAATAAGAGTAATACGGTCCATCATTAGCATGTTAGGTAGAGGTAAGCGTCCGTCACCTTGATTGGGTAATTCGCCACGACCACATGCTAGTAGCTCATCGCGTGTAAAACTGCTTTGTTGTTCTTGTGTCATAGTTTCTTCTTTTAATGCAGAGTTCATAGTGCATCCTAAATTACTGTTTTGCTGTTCGTACAGTGACAGAGAATGCGGGTTTTAGCGAATAATACTTATGTGAAAAAATAGAATAAATAAAAAAGCCCACTCATTAT
>Ga0209075_1002693_pt1 | contig 15453 bp, 15 predicted proteins | sample Stecom2011_FD_187523 | JGI IMG/M metagenome (GOLD analysis project Ga0209075, IMG submission 187523) | Agricultural soil microbial communities from Utah to study Nitrogen management - Steer compost 2011 (SPAdes) (version 2) | ecosystem: Environmental > Terrestrial > Soil > Agricultural land... | reverse complement strand
GGCAGCCTTCAGCCGAAGGACCAATACTAAGGGGGAAAGAAAGTGCCCAGAAGAAAAATGGAAGAGGTAGTGGACGGAATTTATTTGGAGCCGGTGCCGATTACCCTTGGTGATGAGGTGAAAATAAAATATTATGGAAGCCTGAGTGGAAGTGACGAAGCAAGACTCTATCTCCATACCGGTTTCGGCTATGACAATTGGTATGGCATTCGAGATTTACCTATGAGCAAAACGAGGGACGGAGGGTGGAAGGCTTCACTGAGAATCACTGACAATTCCTGTTTGAATTTTTGTTTTCATGACAGCGGCATGCATTGGGATAATAACAACGGCCGCGATTGGACTTATGAGATTCACGAAGGAGACTTGATCGGACATTAGCAAAGGAATCCTGCTGCTATACGTTATCGCCCTATTTTAGGGCTTTATTTTTTTGTAGGGAACCTTATGGTAACAAGCTCCCGTGGTTATAAGTGCGCTTATAAGCACACATGTATCCTTTTGCGGTGTGCCGGCAATCCTGGATAAAAAGGAGGAGGGCACGTCTTTGGGCTCAATTAATCCTTGGTGAAAGTAGGAAGGAATTTAGATAATATTGTAGAATAAAAAAACATTGTATAGTCTTAACTTAAGCTAACTGAATTTTTACTTGGGAGGAGGGGGATAGTTGGCTAAAATATTAATCGTTGATGATTCCCCGCTCTTCAGGGTATTGCTTAAAGAAGTATTAGTAGAAAACGGGCACGTAACTTATGAGGCCTCCAATATCGCTGAGGCGATGGAGGTTTTTCAAAAGGAATCACCTGAATTAATATTTAAAGATCTGATTATGGAAGATGATAATCCCTTAGCTTTGATTGGTGAATTCAAGGCCCTGAATCCGGAGGTAAAAATCGTCATTTGTAGTACGGAAACACAAAAAAGCCTGATTTATCAGGCTATAAAGGCCGGGGCTAAGGACTTTCTAATTAAACCGTTTAATACCAATGAAGTAACCATGACTGTAAACAGACTGTTAGGAGTTCACACTCGTTCCTGAAGGAAATGCCAGAAATTTTCTGCAGGGAATCGGGGGTGGGCGCCGAAATTCTAAGCATCGGAAAAGATACCAGTATTATGTAAGCAGAACACAACAAATGCACTCTACATTCCAGCAACAAAAGGAGCAAGCGACAAATCATGATTAGAAAACATCCGATCCGATTCTTTCTATTTGTCTTACTTATTCAGGTGCTATTGGTTTTTTCTCTTAATGTGATGGCCAGATCCGAAGAAATTCCGGAGGCTTCCGGTTACTTTTCTCTACAGGACATTGATGGGAACTCCATTCCTGATCATCTGCTTTATTCGGTACAAGTAGATCCTCAGGTCACCAAGGAAGGATTTTGGTTATGCGGCGAGTTACAAGCGGTGATTGATGGTGAGTGGCAGACCATAGCATATTCCGGACGACAGTTTTGCGGTACCGACGTTTTTCGACAGAATTCTCCTCATACTGTCGGTGATTCCAGTTTGAGTTTTTACGGTGGAGAAATCAGAAGGCTGAAAGTTAATGGACCTTTTCGTCTCTTGGTTAAAGTTAAAGGGGTTGGGTTTGAGGAACAACGGATGCTTGGTTTTTCGCCTTCCTATCAATATACAGACTTCGAAGCCTCTGATCTAGTTTGGACTCAGGGGGAAATAAAGAGAATTTCAGAAGTGGTGAAGTTCGTTGCAAAATGGGCGAAGACGCAAGGGATACCTTTAGGAGATTTGGAAGAGGTGACTTATAACTTTGACCGGTGGCGCCTGGATTACCAAGGGCTTTCTGCAGTTCACGCCAAGCGGGTCTGGGTTGAACCGGGCGGAGAGATTAGATGGGTGAATAAAGGGTAAAATTAAAGCACGGTACCATAATTTTCTTTTGGAAAAAAATATATTGTAGTATAATTAATTAACCGGCTGTAATAGTCCGGTTAATTTTGTTATTAGTGTCACCGGGATATTTAGCTGATGCGCTGAATGTGGCAGCGGTCACGATCAAGGTGTTCAGGATAGAGGATTCAAACACTTGGGTGTGCACGAGCAATAAATTACTGGGAATGGATGGTGTGTTATATGGACTTGTTCAGCGCCGCCGATGAGAACCTTCGGCAAAAAGAAGCTCCTTTGGCCGCACGAATGAGACCGGAGAAGCTGGAAGAATTTTTCGGACAGGAAGAGATTATCGGACCTGGTAAATTACTACGCAGGTCGATTCAGGCCGACAGATTGAGTTCTATGATTCTATTTGGACCGGCTGGAACAGGAAAAACGACCCTCGCTTTATTGGTGGCCAAATATACAAAAGCTCATTTTGAAAAGGTAAACGCTGTTACGTCCGGTGTTGCTGAGGTGAGACGGTTAATAAAGGAGGCAAAGGAGAGGCGGACCTTTCATCGACAAAAGACGGTGGTTTTTATAGATGAGATTCATCGGTTTAATAAGGGTCAACAAGACGCACTACTACCTGCGGTTGAGGATGGCACCATTCTGCTGATCGGAGCAACGACTGAGAATCCCTACTATGAAGTGAATTCGCCTTTGCTCTCCAGAAGCCGGATCTTCAGATTAAAGCCGCTTGATCAAGGAGATATGAAGGGTATTATTGAGCGGGCGCTAAAGGATAAAGAGAAGGGGCTAGGAGAATATCAGGTGGATATTTCCAGTGAGGCTGTTGACCATTTAATCAATGTTGCGGACGGGGATGCCAGAACCGCATTGAACGGCCTGGAGGTGGCTGTTTTGTCTACAGAACCGGCCGCTGATGGTGTGCGCCGGATTACTCCGGAGATTATTGAAGAATCGGTTCAAGAACGGATCATCAGATATGATAAAACCGGAGAAGGCCATTATCATACCATATCCGCATTTATCAAATCCATCAGGGGATCGGATCCCGATGCCGCTGTGCACTATTTAGCCAAAATGCTCTCCGCCGGCGAGGACCCGCGCTTCATCGCCAGAAGAATGATTGTACACGCTGCCGAGGATATTGGAATGGCTGATTCTAAGGCCCTGATGATTGCCGTGTCAGCGGCTCAGGCCTTAGAGATGGTGGGACTTCCGGAGGCTAGAATACCCCTGGCGGAGGCAGCAATTTATTTGGCTACCGCCCCTAAATCTAATTCGGTCTGCAAAGCGATTGACGGGGCGATGCAGGATATTCAACGCTTGGAACAGGGGAGTATTCCCTTACATCTCTGCGATGCCTCCCACCCCGGTTCAACAAAGTTGGGATACGGGAAGGGTTATAAATATCCCCATGATTATCCCGGGCATTACGTTGATCAACAATATCTCCCCGCCGAGTTGGAAGGGAAGAGGTATTACTTGCCGGAAGAATTGGGATATGAAAAAGAAGTAAAAAAAAGAATGGAAGAACGAGAAAAAAAGTATTGATAAATATTCAGTAGCAGTGTATAATTATTAATTATAATTATAGAATAAGGGGGACTCGCGATGGATAATTTGCAGGGGCGAGACTTTATATCCATAAAAGATTTCAGTCGGGAAGAGCTGTGGCGGATTATTGAAACCGCCAAAGAGTTAAAGGCCAAACGCAAACAGGGAGAAGAAACTCCTCTGTTACGTGGAAAAACGTTGGGGATGATCTTCACCAAGGCCTCTACTAGAACAAGGGTGTCATTTGAGGTTGGCATGTATCAACTGGGGGGATATGCCCTGTTTTTGAACGCGCAGGAGACCCAGATCAATCGAGGCGAGCCGATTATTGATACAGCCAGAGTGTTGAGCCGCTATTTGGATGGAATTATGATCCGTACTTTTCAGCATCAAGATGTGCTTGATCTGGCCGAAAAGGCTGATATTCCAGTTATCAACGGACTGACGGATCTCCTTCATCCTTGCCAGGCCCTGGCCGATATGATGTTGATCCACGAAAAAAAGGCGAAACTCAAGGGAATAAAACTGGCCTACATTGGCGATGGAAATAATATGGCCCATTCCCTGATTTACGCTGCGGCGAAATTTGGAATGGAGATTACCCTGGCCTGTCCTTCAGCTTACCAACCAATGGAAGCAATAGTTCAAGGAGCGCAGGCAATTGCGGCCTCAACCGGTGGAAAAGTTCAGGTGGTCAATGATCCGATCTACGCAGCAAAAAATGCGGAGGTGGTTTATACCGATGTATGGGCATCCATGGGGCAGGAAGAGGAGAGCGCGGCCAGGTTCAAGGCCTTTCAGGGTTACCAAGTCAATCAGGAGTTGATGAGGGTTGCCGATGCACAAGCGATTGTCCTGCATTGTCTACCCGCGCACAGGGGTGAAGAAATTACTGAGGAGGTCTTTGAAGGCAGGCAATCCGTTGTGTTTGACCAGGCGGAAAATAGACTGCACTTGCAAAAAGCCATCTTGGCCTTACTGCTATAAGCCATAGTATGTTAGATCTACTTCGGTTTGTTTGGTCAATGTAGAATAGCAGATTAGCAACGTCTTACGGAAGGGAAATAATTCCGGAAGCGTACTCTGTGAGGAGTACTCTGTGAGGAGTACTCTGCCGAGGGGTACTCTATGGAGGAGCCCTCTACCATCTGATTGCAGCCGCTCCCCAGCTAAGCCCTCCGCCAAACCCGATCAAGAAGAGATAATCACCTTGTTTAAAGGTTTGTTCATCCCATGCCTCTTTTAGGGCCAAGCCGATGGAGGCCGAGGAGGTGTTTCCACACTTATCAATGTTGAGGATAAAGTGATCCACGGGGATACCTTTTTCTTTGGCCACTGATTCCATCATTCGTTTGTTGGCCTGATGAGGAAGGATAAAGAATCTTTCACCCGCTTTATATCCGGATTTTTCCTTTAATAAATCAATTAATTCACTGATTTTTTTAATGGCAAATTTAAAAACTTGTTTACCTTCTTGTCGAAAATAGAAATCATTTTCCGGTCCGCCCATTACGATATAGTCACTTCCTGTGGCGTCAGTTCCTAAGTTAATGGTCAGGATCTCGTGTTCCGGCTCTTCACTACTGATCAGCAAAGAGGAGGCGCCGTCTCCAAACAGTATACAACTAGCGCGGTCATTATAGTCAACAAAGTACGACATTCTTTCGCTCGCTGTAAGCAGGGCAGTTGTACCGTAGCCGCTTTCAATCATACTCTTGGCCACCGCTAGGCTGTAAACCAGGCCGGAACAGGCGGCGTTCAGATCAAAGGCGGGTAAACCGTTTAAGCCTAAACGGTTCGCTACGGTACTGGCTTGGTACGGAAATTTATACTCGTTTGTCCCGGTTGAGGAGATCAGAAGATCAGGACGTAAGGGTGTTTCTTTTAGACAGTCCTTAGCGGCGAAGGCTGCCATCTCGGAGGAGAGAATATTTTTGGCGATTCGACGCTCCCTTATTCCTGTGCGGGTTGTAATCCATTCATCTGTTGTATTTACCATTTTTTCCAGGTCCGTATTGGTTATTTTTGCGTCAGGGAGATAGGCTCCGACGGATACCAGTCCGATTTTCATTTGGGTCGCCTCCTTATTCTTCCTCGGGCTTTAGGATCTGCATTTTATTTGCCATAGGTAAACCAAGACAGTGTACTTGAAATGTTCCTTGAAAGACCAGATTTTTTTTGGTCTTCATGATGACCTCTACCTCTTTTTTTCTTCCTTCTATTTTAACCACTTTTGCCTTGGCTAAGACCCGATCACCTACCCGCACCGGCGCGGCAAAGTTAATTCTGGCTTCGCCGGTGAGAGCGACATCCGCATCGACAATGGCGTTAGCCAAAGAATTAGCCTGGGCAAAAAGGATATGACCCCGGATCATTTTGGTTTTTCCCATTCCCATTTCATCCGTGGTATCCAGGAGTGAAAGTCCTTCTTTGTCGAGCTCTACTTCGAGCAGTTCACCAATGAGTTCCTGAGAATTAAGTGTTTTTGTCTGACCGAAGATGGTTTGAGCAACATCCCTTGTCCTTTTTCGTACCTCCGGAATGCCGATTTTTTTCCGATCGGCTCTAATCGTGTGAATACTGACATTAAATAACGAGGCAAGCTCGTCATCGGTAATAAAGGGATTCTCTTCAAGTTTTCTTTGGATTTCCGCTTGTCGCTGGCGCATACCAGTTGATTTATCGGCCACTATATCACCTTCTAATATAACCTAATAATATGACCTGGTAATATTATAATCGATAAAAAAAAAAAGATCAATATCTATCTTAAGTAGTTTCACTAATGAATTCATGTAGAGGTGGTGGTATCTTTAACAAATAAACCGATTTGGTTTATGAAAATTCCAGATACGATAGATCCGCCAGTTGCAAGTGGTGTTTTTTGATCAAGCGCTCCCCTTCGGCCATGTTGGCGAAGACTTCCTCTGGGGCATGGGCGTCGGAGTTAACTACGACCTGGACTTTATATTGGGAGGCCAGTTCCCAAAAGGGGCTAAGCGGGTAGACATAACGATCCTCCTCTTCTGTTTGGAGCAAGGGTTTGCGAAACCCGTTGGTATTGATCTCAAGGGGTAGCCTTAGGTCTTCCGCCGCTTCTAAAATCGCATGGGAACAGGCGATGGTATTTGCGTCCCAGGGCAGATAAGAATGGCCGAACAGATCGGGGTGGGCAACGAAAGCAAAAAGACCTGAAGACATTGAGGTGATTAAATGCTTGGTGTAGGCAAATAGTTCGGTTTTTCCTTGAATATAGCTATGCGCGCCAATCCACAAATTTTCGCAAGGAAAGTAATGAGCCCCGACAATTAAGTAGTCAAGCCCCCATTTTCCTAATAGTTCTTCTTGAAAAAAATTATGGTATTCTTGGGCATATTCGCACTCCATCCCTTTCAGGATGGTGAGTCCGCGTGCGCTGTAATTTTTTTGGGCGAGGGTAATGGCGTTCATATAAGATTCTAACTCTGCGAGTTTCATTCGAATCCCGGGCCATTTTTCGTCCGGTAGTGGGGTGTGGTCGGTAACGCCCAACACAGATAGACCCTTTTTAATTGCACTTGCCGCATATTCCAGGACATCACCTGTGGCGTGTCCACATCTGAAGGTATGAGTGTGATAGTCTTTTTTCAACATCGTGGTAACCCCTTTGAGTAGAAACTCTTTATTTACTTGCGTATGGTTAATTCATTCCGAAGTCATGAACCTGATGTTCGGACTCTATACATTATTACTATCTATTATAACAGGAAAAACTGGGGAAAAGGGGATGTTTACTGAAATGAAAAAACGACCCTGTTTAGTCAGGGTCAGCACATAAGGAGAGTTAGTTAGTTAGATAGATGGCTTTTCCTTAGTTAACGCTAGGCAAATGTTACCCAGTTTTTATAAAAGAGTTTTATACTGGGAATAAAAAACAACCCACTTTCGGTAGCTCGGCGGTCCTGGCCTGCCAGAAGTGGCAGGATTTAGATCCGTAGCTTTGCGTCGCCGGCTTTCGCCGGGTTTGCCATTTCGTTCAAGTTGTATTTTAATAATATATTAACATAACATGAAAGTCAAGGCCAAAAGCACCCGTTATGCGGATCGTGTCGAGCATTCATTTTATACTACAGCATCCCAAGGTTGAAGCTTTAAGCAAAGTCCTTAACGGTCTTTCTTTATTGTCTAGGGATTAGGGATTTAATCGGGTTTAGCTAATGCTGATTTTGACATGAGGTAAAATGTGGAGATCAAAAAAGTTAATTCCACTCCGCCCAGATTTCATCGTCCTGACAATAAATTCTGATCGTGGAAATTTCATCAAGATTGAATTCTTCCCAGTAGAATTCGTTCCCTATGTTATCAACGATTAAGATGTCATAGAGGGTTACTCCTTCTTCATCTATGGTGACCGTGATTTGGTCACCGTCCATCAGAATATCGTCGGCCAAGATGTCTTCTTCCCAATCATCGGAGAAAGTGGAGGAAACATAGAGTTCATATAGGTCGAAACCACTCTCATTAATCAGTGTAAAGTCTTGAGTATGGGCAGAAGCCCAAGGATGAAAAGGAATTCCGGCTATTAGGATTAACGTGGTGAGAATTAATATACTAAACTTTTTCATAAAGAAACGCCCTTTCTAAAGGAAAATAGGTAATATATTAAGTATATCAAAAAATGATTAAAATAAACACAAAATTGTTCTTTTGTTTTTTTTTATTCCAAGCTGACTAGGAAAGATAGTAGTCAATTTATCAGAATCAATACCGATATAATAATTGACTCAAGGTATATTCTATTTGCCTGGTCTCTTTTTTTCTATAAGTAGGTTATATCGATTTATCACAGCTGTTAACCCTTATCAGATGCAGGTCTCAGAGTATCGTTCTTCTCCCGCAGAATAAGAGAGAAGGAACTGAAAAAAATAAAGAGAAATATTAGAAAATAGTGGTCCTTCGCGTTTGCGTTAAGATAAGATAATATCTTTCATAATTTAGAGGATGAACTAATAGAATACATGACAACAGTAAGGGATTTTTGTTACTCATCAATGATAAGCGGGTGAATTCTGATGAAACCTTCGAAAAATTTGTGTCTGGGTTGTATGTCTGATAAGGGACAAAGCGATGTCTGCCCTGTATGTGGCTGGCAGGAAGGGGATGTGCCCGAATCTCCCTTATTTTTGTTACCAGGTACGGTATTAAATGACCGTTATCTTATTGGAAGGGTTTTAGGCCACGGCGGTTTCGGTATTACCTATTTGGCCTGGGACTTGAGTCTTCATATTAAACTGGCGGTGAAAGAGTATCTTCCTCAGAGTTTAGCTACGCGCGCTCCAGGCAGTAACGTTATTTCTGTATTTACCGGGGAAGCAAGAGAACATTTTGACTACGGTTTGGAGAAATTTATTGAAGAGGCCAGAATTTTGGCGCAGTTTAACGGACATCCCTGCGTTGTTTCAGTGCACGGTTTTTTTAAAGAGAATGGTACAGCCTATCTGATTATGGATTATTTAGAGGGGATTACCCTTAAGGACTACTTAGATACAAAGGGGGGAAGTATACCGGTTCAGGCAGGGTTGGAGATTATTATGCCTGTAATGGACGCCCTTAGGGAAGTCCATAATGTTGGTTTGTTACACCGGGACATCAGTCCAGAAAATATCTATATTACCGGGTCGAAGCAAGTAAAGCTCTTGGATTTCGGCGCGGCCAGAATGGCTGTGGGGGAACAAAGCAGGAGTCTTTCTGTTATTCTGAAGCCGGGATATGCTCCGGAAGAACAATATCGTAATAAAGGGAAACAGGGAGCATGGACCGATGTTTATGAGGTGGCGGCCACCTTATATCGGTCGGTTACAGGAAAAGTACCTGTGGAGTCCTTGGAACGGCTGGAAAAGGATACTTTACAGCCTCCCTCTAAACTCGGAGTCTCGATTTCTCCAGAAATTGAAGAGGCCTTGATGAAGGCTTTGTCTGTAAAGGCCGGGGACCGTTTTCAGTCCATGAAGGAGTTTCAGGAGGCTTTGGGAACATATAAAACCCGCCGAAAGAGTAGGAAGAAAAAAGTAGATAAAAAGGTAGAAGAAAAACGAAAAAAAGAGCGAAAGCGGGAGAAAACGGAGGCGCAGAAAAAAGAGAAAATACCGGAGGAAAAAACTGAACTAATGACAGAGCGGATCAATTCCGCCATACCGATGAATAGCGCGGCCTCGGCAGAAGGGGCAAAAAAGGCGGAGCGCTTCGATTTCTCAGATTTCCTACTAATTTTGAGGGTGACCGCGATCCTGTGTGGCCTAATCGGTTTGGCCTCTTGGTTTGATAATTATCAACGTTTAAATAGTTTAAAAGTTCAATACGGTATGCTAGTAGAAGAGCATGACGATTTGCGACAGGATTTCGCTATGGTCAGGAGACAATTAAGAATCATAGGAGCAGAAAACGGAGAAGGGGAGATCCGTGACCGGTATTATCAGGTGTTAAGAGAGAACAATAAACTGCGGGCACAATTAAAAGCGGCGCGGGAAGAGTTGGCTTTAGCAAATGAACGGAAAGACCTTTCTCTTGAGGTGGTCAGCTTCGAACTGAAGAATACCGGACGTGGGGAACGTCCACTGAGTGGAAACTCTGTTATTTTTTCCACCAAAGAAATCCGGAACATTACTTTTTTTATTACATTAAAGAATAACGCAGCCGATGTCTCCAGGATCAGGGGGCGGCTGAATGTGAAATATATTAATCCCGACGGTTCCGTAAAACGTAATGCTAAAACCAGCCCTCCCGGGTATACCCTGTGTTCAGAGTTTGATTTGACTGATCAAACCAGTATCAGTGGAAGATGGGGAGACGATAAAAGCAATATTTTTCAGGAAGGAACCAACCTTGTTGAACTCTGGTATGAAGGGCGTAAGCTTGCGGAGAAAAAGTTCGTTGTCTTCTAAAGTTGGTTTAGGGGTGTGAGGATGAAGGTAAATAAGGTACCGATCGTTTCCGGATTAAAGACGCTTTGTGGGACTATTCGAGGTTTGGTTGCACAAGGCCAAAGAGAACCACGGACAATAACCAGGATTTTTCCAGGGAATGCTCAGATTATTGGGGCGCGTGAAGAACAACAGGACGCATTCGGTTTCTCTCAGATTAATGAGGAAATTTCCTTAAACCACTCTGGGATACTTGCAGTTTTGGCGGACGGTATGGGGGGGCTACAGATGGGCCGGGAAGCCGCCCAGCTGGCAGTGAAGACCATGCTCCAAGAGTTCGCCGGTTTAAGCGAAAAGGTTTTGCTTTCTGGTGAGTCTACAAGTCACAGTGTAAATGAATCCATCAGTCAGATGCTGTGGGATATTTTAGCAGAGGCTAATCAGGTTGTTTATGAGGCGGCGCAACAAAAGGGATTGGCTTGTAAGGTCGGGACAACCCTGATCGCTACAGTTGTTCATAAGAATAAACTGTATTGGGTCTCTGTGGGGGATAGTCGGATTTATCTTTTTAGAAACAGGGAACTCTCGCAATTGAATATTGAACACATTTACGGCCGGGAACTGGACAAGCAGGTGTTATCAGGGGTGATCGCTTGGGAGGCCGCGCAATTAAACCCGGAAAGAGAAGCCTTAACAAGTTATGTTGGCCTGCCCGAACTCTTGGAAGTCGACCGTAACATTAAGGAGTTTCCCTTGCAAGCCGGAGACCGGGTTATGCTCTGCAGTGACGGCTTGTATCGCGCCCTTTCCATAGAGGAAATAAAAGGGGAGCTTCATCAAGCCCCGGCAGAGGCCGCGGAGTCCTTAATCCAGATGGTAACGGAGAAAGGCAAGGCCGGACAGGATAACGCTACCTTGGCTATACTGGCTTTTGAATAAATCGAATTTGTTTGGAATAGAAAATTTAAGGAAGAGGGATGGAGATGGCATTTCAAACCGCAACCCTCTCAAGAAACGGTGGGCGGAAAGATAATGAGGATTTCATCGCTTATCAAGAGGAGTCCGCCTGTGCCTGCTGGGTGGTAGCTGACGGTCTGGGGGGACATCACGGTGGGGAAATCGCTTCCCGGATCGTGGCAGAAGAGATTGTCAAGGCCTTTTTTGGTATAAAAAAAATTGATGTGGCTTCTATTCGTAACTATATGAACCAGGCCCATCAGGCGTTATTGAAACATCAGGAAAAAGAGGGAACGCTTCTTTCCTACAAAACAACAGTGGCGGCGCTTTTTACCGACGGAAGAAACATCAGATGGGGACATGTGGGCGATTCCCGATTGTACCGGTTGCACCGGGGATTAGTGGTTTATCAATCAAAGGACCATAGCGTTCCGCAGGTCATGGTCAACGCCGGGGAGCTTAAACCCGGTGAGATTCGTTTTCATGAAGATCGCAACAGATTACTACGGGTCTTCGGCATGCGGGGTGATTTAAATCCTGAGGTGAATAAGGAGATTACCCCTGTTCTGAGTGGTGATGCGTATTTGTTATGTACCGACGGTTTTTGGGAGCATGTGACAGAGACTGAGATGGAGGTTGATTTCGCCAAGGCATTTTCTCCTAGTGAATGGTTGGAGTATATGGAAGAAAGGCTGCTGCAGCGTGCGCGGGCCCGACCCAAAGGAGGATTTGATAATTATTCGGCGATCGGTGTCTTTTGTTGAGTTTAGGATTACAGGGGAAATAAATAATATACAGACCTAAAAGGAGGTTATGGTATGGAATCTAAAAGGTGTGAAAACGGTCATTATTATGACCCGGAAAAACACAGTTCTTGTCCACATTGCGGAGTGGATATCGATCTGGACCTCAAGTCCGGAGGGAGTTATACCAGATCTACGCCGGAGGGATTGACCGGAGTCAGGGGGAGCAGTGGCTCAGAAGGAAAGACCATCGCCATTATTAACAAACAGTTGGGGATCGATCCGGTGGTCGGCTGGTTAGTTTGTGTCGAAGGGCCGGACCGGGGAAGGGACTATCGGTTGCGTAGCGAAAAGAATTTTATCGGACGTTCGGAAAAGATGGATATTTGTATTGTCGGTGACGGCTCTATTTCTCGGGAAAATCACGCCACAGTCAGTCATAATCCCAAGAATAACTCCTTTAAAATTTACCCCGGAGAGGGACGGGGATTGGTCTACCTAAATAGTGAAGAAGTGGATACGCCTAGGGATCTAAATGCTTACGACACGATTGAACTGGGGCAGACCAAGCTGATCTTCGTGCCTTTGTGCGGCGAGGCGTTCTCATGGGATTAAGGTTCGCACGTGCCCGTACGCGAATACGTACGCGGGTGATACAGGGATTATGGGTGGCGCTGTTTTCTCTTGTTTTCCTTTTTTCCACGGTGGTAATGGGTGGGGAAGCCTTTACTCTCCGACTTCGTCAGGCATACCCTCTGGCCGATGGGATCAAGGTGTATTTTGACCTAGTCGATGGAAAGGAAGAGCAAGTTCGAGATTTAACCCAGGATCAACTGGAACTAACTGTAAGCTTAGGAAAGGATCCCGCCAATGTGGCAGAGGTAAAACCCTTTGTGCAGACTGATGAAGGTGTTGCTTACATATTTTTGGTTGATCTCTCTAAATCGCTGACAGAAAAAGAATTTCAAGCGATGAAAAAGGCCATGGGGATCTGGGTGGACTCCTTGACTGAAAAGGACCGGGCTGCAGTGGTTACCTTTGGTGAGACGGTACAGATAGCCCAGGAGTTTACCGGCGACCAGACGGTTTTGCAAAAGGCGATCGATGTCTTGCACCCTAAGGACATGAAGACCCAGTTGCACCGGGGGGTGGCTAAAGCCATTGAATTAGGGAGACGCAGTGATCCGAATCTCCCGACCAGACGGGCGATTATTACTCTTTCCGACGGGCGGGAGGACTTTACCGGCGGAATGGTCAAAGATGAAGTTTTGGCAATGTTGAAGGAAGACCGTATTCCCCTTTATGCCCTGGGTTTTTATCGCCCTCCCCTCTCCGAAGAAAAACAAAAATACCTGGATACTTTGGGAGAGTTTGCCCGCCGGTCCGGTGGGGATTATTACCAAATGAACTCCACATCGATTTCGGAGTCGTATTCCAAGATCAGAAGGAGAATCCTCGGAAGCTATGTGGCAAGGGTTGATTGCCAGAAGCAGGTCATGGACGGAAGTGTTTATCATCTTCGGCTTAATCTGTCCCAAGATGGAAAAGCGCTCAGCGACGGGCTTGACTTAAGGTTGCTTCCGGTTGTTGGCGCCCAGGAACAAGAATCGCCGGGCGGTTCCGGTAAGGGTTGGTTTTTCCTCGGAATAATCGTGCTTATTATAATAACCGGCGCCTTCGTGGTAGTCTTTTTTAAGTCCAAAGCGGTCAATAGTGATTACCCGGTAGACGAGATCATAAATGAGGATGAGTCTTCGTTTGAAGTGGAAAAGCCTGTTTTGCCCGGAATTAAATTGAAGATTATTACAACAGGAAAAAATCAAGAAGACCAGGCATTTGAGGTAAAATTGGTTGACCGGATCACGATCGGTAGAGAGAAAGCTGGTAATGAGTTGTGCCTAAAGGATCAGGAAATCTCTAGAAGACATTGTGAAATAACACGTCAAGATGAATTGGTATTCATCTTTGATTTGGAGTCCAGAAATGGAACTTTCGTGAACGGGGTGCCAATTGCCGGACGTCACCGGCTGGAAAACGGAGATTTGGTCCAGATTGGGCGTACAGAGTTACGGATCAGTTTTAGCCCGGAGATTATTGAATAATATAGTGATTAGTAATTCTTGAATTCATACGGCATAAAGAAAATCACGGATAAATCAGATCTTTTATAACGTGCTGCTGTTTATTTAGTTCGATCTTAAATAAACAGCAGCACGAATTTTTTACAGGAAAATGTTTTATTTTATTCTCTTTCATTGTTATCCGTGAGAAAAGGGAGTTAAAGAACAGATGATGAGAAACCACATATAACTATGGGGTTTTCTTGATCAGACCTGAACAAGTAGGGCGAATAAAGGGATGGTAAACATAGAGAATAAGGTGGTAATAAAGACCAGACGTGAGGCGTAGACGGAATCTCCATTGTACTTTCCGGCTACTACCACAACGGTAGTGGCGGCCGGCATGGCGGCGGCAAGCACACATACGCCAAGTAAGATCCGATCAAAACCGATCCATGACAATGCGAAGTATGTCAGAACAGGTAGTACAATTAAGCGCATCAGAACGCAATAGTATTGATTTAAATCAGAGAAAAGCCCTTCTAGCTTTGACTGGCCTAATCTGGCGCCGATGATTACCATCGCCAATGGGGTGGTCATAGAGCCTAGACTTTTCAGGGTGTTAGTAATTGGAGCGGGGAGTTTGATGGAGAAGATGAAGAGCGGCAAGCCCAGGAGCACCGCTAAAATTCCAGGATTTAAGAGTACCCTTTTTAGTCTATGAGAAATACGCGAATCATTTTTTTCGGGGATAGCAAAGAGACTAACACCAAGCGTCCAGAGTAATATACGAGGGGGTACTACATAGATGGAGGCGTAAAATATGCCTATCTCACCGAAAACAGCCTCCATTATTGGAAAACCCATAAATGATGCGTTTGAATAAGTCGTAACGAACTGTAATACAGAGCGTTGATTGCGTGGAGATTTGGTATAGAGCGGCAAACTTAAAAGAGCGAAGCAGAGGTGAATAATGAGGGAGACGAGGAGAATTATTCCGGCGCCCAGGAGCATTTGCGGAGAAAAATTGGAACTATAGGATCTGATGATTGTAGCAGGAAAGGTGACATAGAGCAAGAAATCCATCAGGCCGTTGGTAATCTTTTGGTCAAGAATTTTTCCTTTTTGTGCGATAAATCCGATGAGCATAAGCAAGAAAAGAGTGGCGCCTTGGTTGAGTAAGATCATTGTCTGCATGTAATTCCTCCGGATGATTTAGATCATGCTGTCTGTAGTCTATCTTAACAGCACCTATAATACATTTTACACTAAAAACCGGGGGTTTTTTAGTTTAATTATGGATTTGTGATAAAATAATGCAGTTAAAGAGAGAGGAAAGTAATAAAGGGTGCAGGAAGAGTGGGACATAAA
>Ga0209075_1002692_pt1 | contig 15457 bp, 17 predicted proteins | sample Stecom2011_FD_187523 | JGI IMG/M metagenome (GOLD analysis project Ga0209075, IMG submission 187523) | Agricultural soil microbial communities from Utah to study Nitrogen management - Steer compost 2011 (SPAdes) (version 2) | ecosystem: Environmental > Terrestrial > Soil > Agricultural land... | reverse complement strand
TTTGAGGGTGTATTATGCTGCCCACCTCCCGGACGTCCTCCCCAATCATTTCGCTTACAAGTGTCCTTGCGGCGGGTTCGTGCTCGTTGCCCCAGCGGGTCGGCCGGAACTCTTTTGCCATCAGTTCGGAGACGTACATTTTGCGGCCCTCCGGCGTCATAGACCTTTCGACGATAACCTTATCGATTACGGCCTTCGCGGTGGCTCCCCAAACCTCGTCCTTCCCGCGCCCTTTGGTCATTAGTTTCGGCAGGTCGGAGGCGTTAAAAAATCCCATGCGGGCCTCGAACCATTCCATTGTTTTCTGCTCCTGCTCCTGTTCACGCTGTATGTTCTCAGGTGTGGCTGCCTCTATTGCGGCGCTGGCTTTCTGGATTACGTCGTCGAATACGCCCATTACTCAGCTGTTAGGATTGTTTTCAACTCGCTAAGCAATTCGAGGCCACGGCTGCCCTCTGCAAATCTTGCTTTTTCAAGGTTGTAAATCCAGTACAGGTAGCCCGCTGCCGTGCTGGTGGCGTTACAGTAGGCGCTGAGGGCTTCCGGCCCTTCCAGAGCCACACCCTCAAGGGTGTACGCCACCCGGTTTTTAACCGGCAGAATCATTTTAGGGAGCAGGTCGTGGTGGCGGCCAATCCCCCAAGCCTTTGCCGCCCGTACAAACGACGAGGAGGCCGCCGTCTTTGCGTTCCAGGTATCTTTGTCCTCCCCGCTGAGCCCCTTGGTGCTACCCCTTGCGCCGCCTGCGTCGCTTTTTTCGACAAATTGCCCCTCTACGCTGATGCCTATTACAGCGAACAGATAGCCGGCGACCTCCCGGTACTCATTGCCCCAGCCCGTAATGCCGCACACATTGTCAAGAATCTCGCGGCATTGGTCCGCCGTATAGTACGGAAATATGGCGTTTTTCCCTGGTCCGGCACCGTCGCCGATGCGCCATTTGGTTTCTACGCCAATCTCTTTGTGATAATAGGGGTCTGATAGCCTCCCCAACTGTTCAATTGTGATATTTTTCATTTTGTATTGATTTTTACGCCTCCGGTTCGGTCCGTTGGCAAAAACAAAAGTAATAAACTTATTTGTAAATCAGTGCAAAACTCTGTTAATTAAAGTTAATTCGCCTGTGATGCGTTTTGTGGAATATTCGAACAAGTGCGTTGAATGTTCAAAAGTAGTGCGATAGGTGCGATGCCAATTTGAGTGCGTGCACCTCATAACTGTTTGATTGTCAGTACCCGATGCAATGCAATGGTTGGTATCGCACCACCTATCGCACCTCTGCAACTTCCTGATTCTCTTATATTTATCTTATTATTTTCTTCTTTTTCTATAGAAAGAATAAAATAAATAAATAAGAATAAAGAAAAAGGGGTAAAAAAGTAAATAGGAATAAAACAATAGGGCGAAAAAACCCTTTTTATCGCATTCGAACGCTGAAACCAGCAGCCCCGTTGACTTTCTTTAGTGCGATAGGATGCGGGTTAAGTGCGATACCTATTGCACTAAACTGATTGTCAGATAGTTGCCTATCGCACTGACTTTTCGAACAGGATGTTCGAAGAAGTGCGAACTTCAAAAATTGCGAGCCAATGGCGAAAAATTAAAAACAATCCTGTTTAAGGCGCTGTTTTAGGTTTGGGTATACGTATTGCTACTACGCCTTATTGATGGCGAAAAACCGCCTAAAAACGACAAATTGCGGCATCGGCCAATCACTGGTACGCCCGGCTGGTATCCAGTGAAAAAAATACTTAATTTTTTTGCTTAAAAATTTGGACAATTAAAAAACCTGCCCTATATTTGTGACACAGCCCCGCCGATGTTGGCGGACTGTTAAAACACAAACAAAAATGGAAAAGAACCTACAACTTGAAGTCGGTAAGTACTACCGCAATGTGGCGGGGGAAACTATCCACATTGTCGACAAAAAAGATTGGTCGATTAACGAGTTTATCGACGATTGCAATGTAAGCTACACCGAAGACGGCCGCCTTTGGGGAGACGGAGGGTCTAAGTTTAACCTGACCTACGAAGTCACAGACCCGATCCTCCAATTCTTCACGTACCCCCGGACGGAGCTCCTTTCAATTTCCGCAATAGAGAGTGCTGCCGGGATGCCCTCAAGGTCCCTTTACAAGTTTTTAAAAGGCACCAGGGGCCTGCCCAAAAAACACCGTGCGCCGCTTATCGAAATACTTAAAAAAGTCGGGTACGATGGCTAACATGATACCGGAGCTTGGAGCAGCCGGATGTGGCAGCCCTGAGAGCAGGTGCGAGTGCCTGGCCACCACCCTGTTCGGGTTCAGCTGTAAAAAGTACGGTGCGGACCTGAAACTGTGGAAGGGTGAGCCGCTGCGATTACGACGATGCAGCGACGATGCGCACAAGGAGTGGGAGAAGTATCGGGCAGAGCAGAGGAAGAAGGAGCGCGGGGGTGAAGGCTAACGGTGGGTATATGTGACGTGCGCCCACTGATAAACTGAAATTCAGCACGTGTTACCGCCAGTGTTTTGTTAAACAATTTAAAATCAAATTTATATGAAAACGAGTTTAGAAAGTATTAAAATTGAAATGACTTACGAAGATGGTAAGCAGCTTAAAGAACAATTACTTGCAATGATTGATGATATTAAAGGAATGTCGGAAGCGTTGTCGGGTTATTTTGATGAGGCAAATTTAAGAGAAACTTATCCAAAAGTAAACGAGTTTCTTCAAGTTATAAATGTTCGTGACGAACTGCCTTTTTAATATTGGCGGTAACACCGACATATCATCTATGTCTGAAGTAAAACCACCCGCCAGATGGCGGGGTAAAGTACAACGATGAAAAAAGATACAAAACAACAAAACAGCACCGACACCCAAATGGGGTATGATACGGTGTTAGCGGCTGGCTTTCGCTCTAAACGTGAGCAAAAGAAATTCGCTAAATTATTGTCGATTGCAAATACTTTTTTCACAGAGGGGGAATGGGAAGAGGGGGTTAAAATAATGACGAAAGAATATTGTCTGCAAGAAGCTAAACGATTACATATCCCTGATGGATGGCAATTTAATAGTTCTTACGATTCTTTGAAGCGGTGGTTTTTCCAATGTTGCCGATAACACCGGCATATCGTCTATGTTGGATTTTAACCTATGTAAAACCCACCCGCCAGAGGGCGGGATAAAACAAACAGAGATATGATTACAGAAACAACTTATTCAGAATCAGAACTTGAACACGGAAAATGCACTTCATGTGATGAGACGAGCGACGAAATAGTATGGTGGGACGGAAGATGTGTTGATTGCATAGAAGAAGAAAAGTTCTATATAGCGTCTATGTATAACCACCCCACACGGGGCAAAAACAGAACGAAATGATAGCAACAGTAAAGTATCAGGTGGCAACCTATTCAGGTGTAGTGCAAGTTAATTGCAACGAGAATGATGATGATGAATATATCATTGCAAAAGCAAAAAAAAATAGTTACTCAAAGGGCTGGTGGCTCACTACCTTTCGGCTATGAAAGTTGGAAAGTTATCGAGCGCTCTTAAACACCCCATAACATCGACATATCGTCTTATGTAAAACCACCCGCCATAGGGCGGGCCATTAAACCACAACAAAATGAAATCTCAAACAGAAGTATTATACGGCGTCGCCGTCACTCCTATCGAGGAAATGCAGTTCAGTATTTACAGGAATAATAATCCTCAGATACCTGCTTTTAATACCATTTCAGCAGCGGAGCGTACCGAAATTGTACGTAAGTGGGTTGAGAAGCGACGCAAGGAGTTAAGCTCAAAACAAAGATGATTTTAGAACGAAGAAAGTAGGGGAATTTGGCTAACAGTTTTGATACGAGGCGTACGACTCAAGTCATTAACCCACTGGCAGTGGGACACAACAGCCCCTACTTTATGTAGAACCACCCGCCAGAGGGCGGGGCAAAACCAATAAAATGAAACAGATTAAATTACAGGTCGGCAAGACCTACCGTAACCGGGAAGGTGAGGAGGTGAGAATTACAAGCTGTGATGGGGGGTATTACCACCCCTACCAAGGCAGTAATGGTGGATGGTATGCCGAAAGCGGCAAGTGGAACTACTTCTCCAAAGAGGACCCGGAGGACCTTATCGAAGAAGTCCCCGAAACCCGCCACACCTTCAAAATCCCAAACGGGACAAAGGAAGTAACAGTCGAGCAACTGGGCAACCGCATCGTCGTGGAGATGGTGCCGGAAAAAGAGCCGAAGCCGGGGGATGTGATGGCAAATGATTGGGGTAGCGTGTATATTTTTCAGTCAGTTTTAGGCTATGGTAACCATAACTATTATGTGAGGGTTGGTAAAAGTGGTCATTTGTCTTTTGAATGGACGTGTGCCTCCGGCCGCCCCGCCACCCCCGAAGAAGCGCAGCCTTTGTGGGATGCCTTAAAAAAGGCAGGGAAGCGATGGAACCCGGAAACTATGCAGGTGGAGGATGTGGCGGAACGCTATCGGATAATGGACTTTTTGAAGGGCTATGCAAACAATGTAACGTGGAATTACGAGCAACTGTGTTGGATGATTGAAGCCTATTTAAAACACAGGGAGGGCGAAAAATGAAGTATGAAGACTTTGAAACATTAGTGCAGTTTACAATTTCGGTTATAATTGTTATATTTGCTTTGGCGGCTATAGTTGTCGCTGCATTAAATGTTATATAATGAAAAGCGCACCAGAACCGAAATCAATACGCCCCGCCGCCTTCCCGGATTGCAGTAAATGCGTCCACGGGCAGGCGGTGGAGTTCGGGTTGTTCGATTGCAGTAGCCGGCACCACGGCCCAACTCCACAACCGAATTGTAATGTGCGAAAAGTTAAATGTGTTTATTACTCTAAAAAACAGGAGCCATGAAGAAAAAAGACTATTACGTCGATGTGAAAAATGAAACGCATTACGTCGGCCTGTACGCAAAAAAAGCGTGGGCAGAAAAGAAAGCCGAAAAACGCGGGTACAACCCGGCTGATATTTATGCAGTAGAAAGGAGGGGGTGATGAGTAGAGCTGAAGAGTATAAGTTAGAGCTGTTGGATGTTATTAATGAAAAGAAAATAGCATTCCTCGACCACGCTTTTGGCTTCACTTCATTCAGTAGGTCCACTGCATACAACAATGGGCTGGATAAAATGGATGACATAAAGGATGCGCTTAGAAAAAACAGGGTTAAGGCCAAAACTTACATGTTGAATAAGTGGATAGAAAGCGATAATGCCACGCTGCAACTTGCTGCCTATCGCCTGTGTGCCGACCCCGAGGAACACCAAAAGCTAAACCAGCAGTACATCGACCACACAAGCAAGGGCGAGAAGATGCAGCCAGCACCGATAGTATTCTATGACAGCGACGACGCCGGTAAAATTAAACAGTAAATTCCAGCCACTATTTAACAGGCCGGAAGGGGTTAGGTATTACATCCTGACCGGGGGCCGCTTTTCTCAAAAATCTTTTGCTACAGGGGCCGCAGCTGCGACCCTTGCTTATAATCAAGGTCACAGGGTGCTGTATAGCCGTTACACGCTCGTCAGCGCGAAGGATAGCATAATCCCAGAGGTGGTTGAAAAACTGGAAATGTTAAGCATCGACGGGGTTGCAAACGTGCAAAACGACAGGATAACATTCGACCACAACGACGGCAAAATAGTCTTCAAAGGCATCAAAACCAGCTCCGGAAACCAAACAGCTAAGCTTAAATCTTTGAAGAATTTCAGCTGTTTTATACTTGATGAAGCGGAGGAGGAAAACGACGAAGCGTCATTTGATAAGATAAATTTGTCAATAAGGGCAAAGGATGTCGATAATATAGTTATCATAATATTAAACCCAACGACTAAGCAGCATTGGATATACAAGCGTTTTTTTGAAAGCACAGGGGTACAGCCTGGTTGGAATGGCGTTAAAGATAATGTGTGCTACATCCATACAACATATAAGGATGCGATCGAGTTCGTGCCAGAAGACTACCTGCACGAGTTGAAGCTGCTTGAGCAGCGAAATCCCGAGAAATTTGAGCACATAATTTTAGGCGGGTGGCTTGAAGCAGCGGAGGGCGTTGTTTTCAGAAATTGGGAGTACGGCAAATTCGACGATTCCCTGCCGTATGGGTGGGGGATGGACTTCGGTTTTTTCCCTGACCCCGATGTACTTGTGAAAGTGGCTATAGATAGGAAGAACCTCATTATATACGCAAAACAGGGGATGTGGGGCCATAATCACGGTACCAGGGAGTTATACGACAAGGTGAAATCTGTCGTAAAAGCAAAAGAGGCAATCGTTGCCGACAGTAGCGAAAAGAGATTAATTGCAGATATGAAGGGGCTTGGATTAAATATCAGAAAGGTCGTGAAAGGCGACGGCAGTGTGCTGGCAGGCATCAAGACAATGCAGGATTACAAGATAGTCGTTAGCCCCGAGAGTACGGAAATAGGCAAGGAGCTAAACAACTACGCGTGGAAAGCTAACGGCGTGCCGATTGATGCCTACAACCATTGGATTGATGCGATCCGGTATTATGTTCAAACTTTCGTTAACCCCAGCCGCCTCGGCGGCGGAAATAAAGCACTATGAAACTATCGACATTCCTCAACATTGCGAACTCCAAAGACGAGGAACAGAAAGAAGCCGCGTTTTTTGCGGTTAAATATAGCCGCAAATCAAAGGCTCGCGACGTTTTCAGCTTCGGCAAACTGACCGATCGCACCTTCTACGAAGTGAAGGAATTGCAGCGCATTTTCAGCACTTCGTTTGACGCCTCAATAAACGCGGCCATCGACCTATGCACGGAGCGCGACCCTAACGTATTTGATTTTTTCGCGCATTATAACCATATTCGTAACGAGATAGAGCAGGTTAATGAGCGTGAGCAGTTGCTGTCTTATGAGCCAACTGCGGAGGAGGAAATGGCAGGGATTGAGGCATTCGGCAAGTTCGGCTACTTCGGGCAAATCCGCAGCCTTGCAAAGCAATACGGATGGACGCTGGAGTACGTTAAAGAGCTGCCGTACTCAACAGCATTCACAATGCTGTTATACGACAAAGAAGAAGCAGATTTCAACACACGTTTAATGAAAATAAGAAAACAATGAAAGCACTTGCAAACACCTTACTTGTCGCGGCCTTCTTGGCCATTGTATCGGTAATTTTCGGCTTCAACGCTTGGGGGATTATTGCCTGGCTCATCGGTCTCTTTGCCGGAGCCGCGCTGTTTTCCCTCCTACTGGCTACTCATCGCAGGCTGAAAAAGTGGCAGCCATATTGGTGGCTTTGGTCGCCTGTAAAGTTTCCGTTCGATTATTTTCGCACAAAAAGAGACGCGCGGACAGCTGGCGACAAGGAGCTACGGGATGCCGCAAACCTTATATTCGCAGCCCCGAAAACGTGGTTTACTATGCGAATACTTCGAATAATAGGCAAGGAAATGAACAGGCGACACAAGGAAATGAAAACATTTGAAAGCAATCACTTGTAAAAGTGGCTTTCTTTTCCTTACTTTTGTAAAAACAAAAAGGTATGGCAAGCATTGATATTATCGGGGAGTTGAGGTCCTTTGCGCAGGCTAAGGGCTGGCATTTTGTGTACGGAAATGACCAGTACGCAAATTACGAGGCTGGCCGCTTAAAGTACGAGCCGGGCGACCTGGTGCTCATTGCCGACCTAAATCTGGCACCAACATACAGCAGCGGCGGCGGCATCGATGGCCTAACCTTTACCGGCGGCATTATGCTGGGCCAAAAGCGGGAAGATACCACCGTGGCATCGCTCGACGAGACGGCAGAGCAAAAGTACGACGCAAGGCTGAGGACCTTGCTCGAAACGCTCACCGCTGCGCTCGGGGAATTTTCCTGCAAACACCAATACGACATTACACAGAGCAACTTTAGGGTTGACATCAACCGGTTTGATATAAACATCGACGTGGTTGCGGGCACGATAACACTTACAAGCGTATGAGGCAAGCGGGCGACATAATTAACGAATGGATGGAAGGCGTACAAGGCGACCTCATCGCGGGCTACGACCGCCACGGCCTGCGGGCGTCGGGTAAATTCGCTCGGTCCTTAGAGCCTGTTATCACGGAGCGTCCGCACGGTTATAATATCAAAATGAAAGCTGCCCGGCATTCGTACTTTATGGAAAATGGCCGCCGGCCGAATGCTGAAAAATCGCCAGCCGCCGCAAAACGGTTGTACCCGGTGATAAAACAATGGGTACAGGACAAGGGGCTGCCATTTGACAATCGCCGTGTTTTTGCTATATGCTTAAAAATTGTGTATAAAGGCATTAGAGTTCCGAATAAGTACAACCCGGGCGGCGTTATATCGGAGGTTGTTACAGAGCAACGTATGCGGCAACTGGCCAGTAGCCTCGGCCGTAACATACTGTTGGATTTTCAGAGTAGTGTAATTAAAGATTTGAGACAATGAGTTACGCGCAGGTAATAGTTAGGTTCGCCAACGTATCCGACCCAAGCAGATATGCTGACAACAATATAAGCATCAAAATAGGGCCTTTACGCTATGCATCGCTTACTGGTTACGAGAGCTGGAATCAGGCAGCGGAAGGGGTAGGCACATTTTCAATATATACATCTGCCTCAGCTACTGCCAGCTCGTATCGAGAGAAATTTTTGGCTGCCTATGGGCCGAATGGAGTGCTGTCTCAAAACAACTTAGCCGTCAGCCCTGTAATGAGCTCCACGAACCCTATCAGGCCGTACTACATCGTCATCGGCTTTAATTACTACCTCGGGGAGGATGTATGGACTTCATACAGTATGCCCGTATCTATGGAGGTGACGCAGGAGGTCCTGCCGAGCTTTGGAGTCCTAAGTTCCGTTATAGGGGGTGGGGCTAATTGCGGCCTTGCAAACTTTACGCTATCAGTACATGGCGGCACAGCCCCGTACGTTGTTACCCGGGGCGGTCAAGTTATCGCCAACAGCCTGTCGTTTGATTTCAGCCGCAGCGATGCAGCCCGCGACATCGTTGTTACGGATGCCGACGGGCTGACGGCGGAGTACACGCTGCCATTTGTGCGCGAGTACTTTTTTCGCAGTATCACCCAGGACAAAAAAATCGCAGGCACGGATATAACAATAGGCACAATGTCCCGCGTATTGGGCAGCCCCCTAACTCTGGAGTATTCCATTGACGGCGCAAATTGGCAGAACAGTAATTTCTTCCCACTTGTAGCACCTGGCCCCCGCACCATATATATGCGGGATATCCTTGGCTGCGAAAAACAACGTGACATAGTTGTAGAATCGTTCCAAGTTATCGACGTCCGGGCAGTCCACAATCCTGTTAACTTCGAGATAGCAAGGCCATCAGCCGGAGCGCCTGCATGGCTGGACGTTGCGATAGAAATGGACGGGGCGCTTGTGGGCACATACAAGGCGCATCCGTGGCGTGTTGACGGCAGCGACACCATATACCTATTTTCAGCCGATGAGCCGATACGGCAGTATATGCCAGCCATTGACGACTACGCAAGTCAGATAAATAGCGCTGCTCCTGCGATGAATATGCAGGCCAGAATAGTAATTAAGGAGCGCACACCGGGTACAGTTGACTATGCCAATGTAGCTACATTTATCGCTGTCAATGCCGCCCGGCAGATAGGTCTGGCCGGTGAAAGCTTGCTTGACCTGCTGCAAAATAACGAACCGCCTTTTGTTTTCGTACAAGGGCAGCCCGGTTACTTGTATTGGTACGACAACGGCTTTTATCGTGAAAAAATGCTGCTCACGCAAAACACGACAATTACAAGGGGCGGCAAAGCAAAAGCGGTCGAAGTGCTGCCGCATTGCGACGGGGATGTGATTTTGAAGTACATTGACCGCAACGGGATGTATCGCTTTTACAAGTTTTCGCGCTTCTACCGTCGTGAAATAGAACCGGAGTTAATTGGCAGCATTGAAAATATATTTGGCAACCTTTCAACGGCTCAGGGCTACAAGAAAAACATCGGCTACAGGTCGCAGGACGAGCTGACAGTTAAGGCCGTGGCTGTACCTGCGCACCACATGGAAAGTCTAAAGGACATATACACCAGTCCGCGCGTATATATGCACATTGGGGCGCTTGGCGACGATAACGCAAGTGATTGGCTGCTGGTCGACGTGGAAGGCGACGGGATGATTAAGCATAACAGGAGGCAATTCAACGACATCGAGTTGACAATACTGCCGCCTGCCAATAACGAAATTACAATGCTATGAGGCTGCTACGGATAAATGGGGAGATAGCGGATATCGACGAAGATACTGCAATAGGCATCGACCTGCAGGCCTACGACTTCAAAGACCCCGGCAAGCTGAAAGTTAACGTATCAAATACTTTCAGCCTGCCCGCCACCGCTAAAAACATGCGCATACTTGGTAGTCCGGGCAGCCCGTCGCGCGTTGACAACACTATTTACAACCGTATTACCGTAGATTACCAGGTCAAAAACAAGGTTTACATAAGTAATGGCTCGGCCCGTGTTGAAAGTATTAAGAAAGGGCGCATCAATATGTTTGTCGCGCAGCGCCCGGGGTTCATTGACCGGATGAAAGCCGTAACCCTCAACCAGTTTTTACAGCAATGGTTCGCATATAAATTTCAAAACAACACGTTTGCCGATTATCAGGCATTAGTTAACGCATACGCCGAAGGGCACAACGGCGTTATCCTGCCGGCAATGATAGGCACATTAGCAGACCTGCCGGACGAACAAGGCAGGGTGATTGAGTACTTTGGCTTTGATAATGGCAGCGAGATAGTACATGAAATTGCAATGCGCGTGCAGCACCACGACGAGGGGTGGGTGGCGCACGGCGGTCATTTTTGTGTGTTTATAGCGCCCCTTTTCAAGTATTTTGAAGAATACTTTGGCGTGGACCTTAACAGCGCGTCACCTGCCGTTTATTCTTTGTTTAATGACGATGTTTTCAAGTCACTTTATATCCCGTGCAGAAATATAAACATCGTAGACGGAACCCCGAGGATAGAGTTTGTGCAATTTAACCCAAACAGCAACCTACGCCCGCTTGTAGACGTGGAGCCATACGCAGACCTTTCAGCCTTCGACCTGTTCGCCGAGGCGTTAAAGCTTCTCGGTTACGGCGTGGAGGAGGTTGATACAGGCTTCGAGCTCGTAAGGCTTGACCATATGGGCGCCGTACCGATACCTGACGACATATTGCCCGGTTACATGGAGGCAGAATTTCGCAATGGATTGGAGTATAAGCCAGAAGTAGAAGGATATGGCCAGCAGAATATTATAAAAATGGAGCCTGCCGATAATGCCGGTGAAATGGCAGGCGCTCGAATACTCATGTCGAATAACGAAAATAGCGAAGCAAGGAAGGATTTGTTTACCGTTAACGCTTATGTACCTACATTTTTCGCAGGCTGGTTTTTGTTCTTGTACAAGTACTTTGTGCCTGCAATGCGCGAAGCTAAAAGCGTGGAGAAGCTCACGTTTTTCAGGTCATCTGAAAGGCGCGTTATATTTACCGTATCCGGTAAATACCAGACAATCCCGCCAGAGGTGGTACAGCAATTTCCCAGATGGGTGCAGGGAATGATACCGCGTGGCAACTACAGCAATACCCCAGATTGGCAAGTGGGGGGCTACCTGTTTGCGCCAGAAGTTTACAGCGTATCGGCAGAATACAATTTCTTGGAGGGCATTATAAACAGCCCCGAAACATACAAGGTGAAGCGCTGGGTAACATCGTCGCAAATGGAAAATTTCCGGAAGATTGCCACCTACTATGTGCCGGAGCTGGGCGGCTGGTTTTATGTTAATAAGATAAAAGGCTTCAACCCCGTCAAAAGTAAGCAGCCCGTCGAATTTGAGCTTATAAAAGTACCATGGCAGCGGATGCCGCAACTGCCTGAAAAACCTGTCGAAATTTCAGACCGTTGGATTTTTGAAAGCGGCTTCTGGGATGACGGCGGCATCTGGAAGGATAGCGAAAACTGGGCATTTAATTGATACGAAAATGGCAGAAGAAAAGATAAACTTATTCGAGCTTGACATAGACACGGACGAGGCCGCCCGCGACCTTGTAGCCCTACGGGAGCAGATCGAGCTGTTGAAAAAGCAGACCGAAATAGCAAAAAAAGAACAAGGCGAATTCAGCGCTGAGTATGTTAAATATGCAGCCGCATTAAAGAGCGCACAGACGGAGGCACGTACGCAGGAAAACCTTATAAAAAATGCTACGAGTGCAAATGTGGCGGCAGCTGGAAGTATTGACCAGATGCGGAAGAAGTTGGCAGTCGTGTCTGTCCAATGGGCAGCACTATCAAAGGAGGAAAGGGAAAATACAGAGCTGGGAAAGAACCTTACAAAGCAAAAAAAAGACCTTACCGATGCCCTTAAGGCCGAGGAAAAGGCCACGGGCGACACCCGGCGCAACGTCGGTAACTACGGCGAGGCCATGGAGGCTTTGTCGCCACAGGTAGCATCCGCGACAGGGGCTGTGAAAAAGTTTAAAGGCGGGCTTGACACACTTAAAGCACACCCAATTATTGCCGTAATAACGGCATTGGTAGCCATTATCGGGGGCCTTGTTGCAGCATTCACCAGCACTCAGGCCGGTAGCGATAAACTTGCCAAAGGGATGGGACAGTTAAGCGCGATAATGGATGTGATACTTAGTATTGCTGCGGAATTGGGGGAGAAAATAATATGGGCCTTTACAAACCCAAAAGAAGCTATTAAGGGTCTTTGGGAGTTTATAAAGCAATACATCGTAAATAGAATAGAGGGCGTTATCGAGATGTTCGGAGCTCTGGGACGCACTATTTCCGCAGCCCTGAAATTAGACTTTGACGAGGTTAAGAAGTCGGCAGGGGAAGCAGGCAAAGCGCTCACAAAGGCAACGACTGGGATAGATTGGGCTAAAGCCGCAGAGGGCGCGCGTAAGTTTAAGGAAGAGCTGGCAGGGGCGGCGCGGGATGCTGCCCGTATTGAGGATATGAAGGTCGCAATACGCCGGGCACAGATAGCACTCACCGAAGAAAATGCAAAATATGTAAAGCAGATTGCGCAGCTGAGAATGGACGAGGCTGACCGGTCGAAGTCACTTGAAGAACGATTAGCCGCCACAAAGGCAGCAAATGAGTTGGAGATGCAGCGGAACCAAGCACAGCTCGATTACCAAGCGCGCCTGGTCGCCCTTGCGGAGGCAGAACTGGCATCCACCGCCGAAAACCTGCGCACGGATGAACAGCGCCTAAAGATAGCAGAAGAGCGCGCCAAGCTGGCCGAAATGGAGGCGCAGTCACTTAATTTCCGGCGCAATCTAACTACGAAAATAAGCGAGCTTGAAAAGCAGATTGCGGCCGAGAAATTGGCGCAGGCAAAAGCGGAGGCAGATGCCGCTATTGCGGAGATGGATGCTGAACTGGCAGCGGAGGAGGCCCTTGCAAACGAAAAGCTGGCAAGCGGGTTAAAGCAATTAGAGGAAGCCGACAAGCTCCGCGCGCTAAACCTTGAAAGGCTGCGCACTAATTTAGAAAACGAGCTGGCAGTTTACGAAAACAACGAAGGTCGCAAGCTGGAAATACAGCGCGAAATGCTTGAACTGCAGATGCAGCAGGAGCTTGAAATGGCCGAAAAGACTGGAGCCGATAAGCAGCTTATTGAACAAAAGTATGCAATGTATGAGCAGCAGCTTGAGCAGCAGAAGGCCGCCGCGAAATTCGATATACAGCAGTCTTTTGCAAAAAACTTGGCGGCAACATTAGGGCAGCAGTCGAAAGTAGGGAAGGCCGCAGCTATTGCTGCCACGACAATCGAGACCTTCAAGGGTGCGCAGTCGGCGTTTTCAGCCCTGGCGCCTATTCCGATTGTAGGCCCCGCGCTTGGGGCTACAGCTGCCGGGGCCGCAGTTGCTTCTGGATTGGCGAACGTTAAAAAGATAGTTAGCACAAAGAGCGGGCTGCCCGGTGAAGGTGGTGGAGGTGGTGGAGGTGCTGCGGGCGGTGGGGTAAGTATGCCCGTCAGCGTAGCTCCGTCGATCGGGCAGGGCCTTGCAAGCCGTGAAAGCGTGGCAAATCAAACCGACGCAATAAAAGAGGGTGTTGGTGCTGCATTACGTGAGAACCCGATACAACCGACGCAGGTTATCGACAGCGTAACGGCTGCCCAAAGCACAGAAAGCAGACGAAACGAAACTTCAATACTATAAAATTTGCTTTTTATGCTTTTGTTTCGTTATTTTTGTATGAAAATTAAAAGGTTATGAAAGGTATCTTTGTTGCAAGGTTTGAACAGGGCGGTATTACAAGGTCTGTTGCGTTCAGAAAGGGGGAGTTTGACGAGGCACAAGCTGGCGAACACCTTAAAAAAATGGGTGTCAATAACTTTCTTATGTTCTTTGAGCCTGCCCCCCCCGTTGACATCGACGAGAATACCGTGCTTTTTTCGGGCGATGTGGGTTTTGACATCACACTCGACACCGTGTTGCCAGTGTTGAAGCAGGGAAAGGCCATCGTGTTCGACAGCTTCGGCGGTGATTTGTGGGAAGGTCTGAAAATACACGATGCAATAAAAGCACTTGGCGTCGATGTGGAGGTCGGCATCCTAGGCAGTTGCATGAGCGCAGCCACATTGCCGCTTTGCGCCGCCTCGAAAAGGTGGACGACGCCAAACAGCAGGTTACTAATACATAACGCATGGAGCTGGATGGCAGGAGATGCTGCCACACTTAAAAAAGAAGCAGACGCCCTTGCCGAGGAAAACGAGGGGGCCGCTAAAATATACGCCGAATTGACCGGGGCCACGGTTGCCGAAATGCTTGAGTTAATGAACGAAGAGCGGGTAATGAGGGCAGACGAGATGTTGCGGCGTGGGTTCGTAAACGAAATTAAAAACCAAAAAGAAGAAGAAATGGATTCAAAAGAATTTGAAAAAAAATTGCAAGCGCAAGAAGAAAGCATTATGAAAAAGATTCAAGCTTTTTTCAAGAAGCACAACGCCCCAAAAAACGCCGTGCTGCAAGACGTTGCAGGCAACGAGTTTGATTTTGGGGATGAGATTGAGGACCTGGAGCAAGTCGAGGTCGGCACCACCGCCACCATTGACGGCGCACCGGCAGTCGGGGAGTACCCTTTCCCAAACGGAAAGACCTACGTTTTCGAGGCTGGGGTTGTTACCGAAATCCGGGACACGGAAGAAGGAGGCAACGACGAGGAAGTGGAAGAGTTGAAAGAGGAAGTCGAAGAGCTGAAAGAGGAAGTCGAAGAGTTGAAAGAGGAGCTGGAGGTTGTAAATGCTAAGTATAGAAAGCAGCTGAAAGCGATTAAGTCCGAGTTCAACGCGCTGAAAAATGCCTACAACGACGAGCCTCCCACACCTCCCGCTGGTCCAGGTGGAGATGACCCCGCCGGCAATCCTAAGAATGGCTTTGTTTATAAGGGCAAAAAATAGGCCCT
>Ga0209075_1002691_pt1 | contig 15458 bp, 13 predicted proteins | sample Stecom2011_FD_187523 | JGI IMG/M metagenome (GOLD analysis project Ga0209075, IMG submission 187523) | Agricultural soil microbial communities from Utah to study Nitrogen management - Steer compost 2011 (SPAdes) (version 2) | ecosystem: Environmental > Terrestrial > Soil > Agricultural land... | reverse complement strand
GTCTCGTGTAAAAACTCTTTCGCTATGTTTTGAATTTCCTCAGGAGTTATCCCTTCAATTACCTCGTATATTTCTGCGAGTGTATCAATTTCATTAAACACCAATAGGCTTTTTCCGAAATTTAGCATTACACCTGAATTACTGTCCATCCCTAATGCAAAGTGACCTTTCATCTGCTGTTTGGCCTTTTTCAATTGATTTTCGGTTAGTGGTTCATCAATAAATCGCTGAATCTCCTTTTTAATCAGTCGAATGGTCTTTTTTTGATATTTTGGATCTGTCCCTGCATACACATTCCAATAGCCGACCTCTTCAAACGGGGTGTAGCTCGCATCAATATTATAAGTAAATCCATATTTTTCACGGATTGACAAGCCCAAACGAGAGTTCAAAGCTGGACCGCCTAAAATATTAATCAATAAAGTAAATACCCGACGATTCGGATGATTATACCCTGGCGCCCTACCTCCTATCATAATATGAGATTGATAATTGGCTTCTGCCCTTACCACATCAAATGGTTGAAGGGGAGCTGGGGGAATCGGTGCAATCAATTCTTGTTGATTTGAAAAATGACCAAAATCTTTATTGAGTTTCTTTAATACAGCTTCTGCTTTTAGGTTCCCTACAAAGGAAATCACCATGTTTTCAGGATAGAAGAATCTTTTTACATACCTTTCTAAATCTTCTCTGCTAAAAGATTGCACTGAAGCTACTGTACCTAAGATATTATTTCCTAAAGGATTGTTCGGGAACAAATAAGATTCAAAATCATCAAAAATCCTGTCGGAAGGACTATCTAAATAGGAGTTGATTTCATCCAAAACGACTTCCTTTTCTTTTTCGATTTCTTTTTCTGGAAAAGTCGAATTAAAAAGGATATCGGCCAATAAATCAGAGGCTCTTTTCAAATGTTCAATGGTAAAAGAACTGTACACACAAATTTCCTCTTTTGTGGTATAAGCATTCAGTTCTCCACCAACAGAATCAAGACGTGACAAGACATGAAAAGCCCTTCTCTTTTTTGTTCCTTTAAAAATACAGTGTTCTAAAAAATGAGCTAATCCTTCCTCTCCTTCATTTTCGAATCTTGAACCTGCGCGTATGGTCACCCCAAGATGGGCAACAATGGATGGGTCGTGCAAATAAACCACACGCATTCCGTTATCTAAATGATATATTGTTGGCTCTACATTCATGAAAAAAACATTAAGGATTACGACGAGAAACCTTCCAAGAATCCTTTTTTACATCTTCTCGTTCAAAACAAATTCGGTCATGTAAACGACTCGGACGTCCTTGCCAAAACTCTAAATACGTTGGACGTATTAGGTATCCTCCCCAAAAAGGAGGTCTAGGCACTTCTTGTTTTTCAAAGCGCTTTTCAATTTTCTTTAACTCTTCCTCAAGTTCTGCACGGTCTGCAATGACATCACTTTGTTTGGATGCCCAGGCTCCCAGCTGACTTCCTCTTGGTCGAGATGCAAAATAATCATCGGCCATGAAATCTGGTGCTTTTTCCACCTTTCCTTGCACACGAATCTGACGCGATAAGCATTCCCAATAAAAAATGGCAGAAATTTGTGGATTTTCAGCAATGTCTTTTCCTTTTTTACTCTCGTAATTGGTATAAAAAACCAAACCTTCCTCTAAAAGCTCTTTCATGTATACAACCCTTGAGGAAGGCATAAGGTTTTTCCCAACAGTGCTAACGGTCATCGCATTTGGAGAAATGCACTGCTGTTCAAAAGCTTCTTGATACCACCTTTTAAACAGCTCCATGGGTGAGATGTTTTTTAAACGATCATCCAAAGTTCCCTTATCGAAATCTGTATGGTCATTGCGTAAAATATCAAGAAACTCTTTCATTTCATTTAGTTTGTTTCGTCTTTAAAAGATACATTGTCTTCATCTTCATTAGATTCAACTTCTTCTTCTAAATCTTCTGATTCGGCTAGTGCTTCGTCTTCTTCATATTCCTCCTCAGCAGAAGTATTTACAAGTTCTTCCCCTTCTTCAAGAGGTCTTCTACCAAGTTCAACATCCAAATCTGGATTGTAAGGCAATACCTCTACAATCGGAGTAATCATGATCGAAGGTACTTCAAAAGTAACCGTCATGTCACTTAAACTTTCCTGAATACGATCGTATGCTTCTTTTACGTTACTTGCTGTAACCAAGAAGTTATTTGATATTTTCTTTTCTTTTCCTTCATCTCCATCAATAGAAACATAGGTCAATTTACATTTGTACCAAACGTCCGAATCATCATAATAAAAAATATCAGCGTATTCTGTTTTGGAGATTCCAGTGATCAAAAACTCACCTTGTACATTTTGTCCTACTTCTTCATAAATTCGAGCTTCTGCATCTGTAAAAGAAACAGAATCTACTAAATAAGGCTCAGTAACACGCTTAAGTCTTCCGTCTTCCAACTGCTTTGTGTATTTAACCTTTACTGTAAACCAATTATTCATAATTCTATTTTAATGAGTTATTGTCTATTTTTAAGACAGACAAAGTTAGCAGAAATTAGAGTGTTTATCGAATAAAGTCTTTGGTATTTTTAAGAAAGCTGAAGCTAATTATTAAGGTCTCTTTTATAAGCCGATGATCAGGCTTATTTATGGAAAACTTTAGAGGGTTATTGCTGTTTTCTAGACCAAGAAAAAGCATAAAAAATGATTTGATTAAAAAGGATAACCGATGGCAATATGGAATTGCGGTTGGAAAGGGTTGGGCAACATATTGTTATCTTTATAGTAATAATCTCCAGTATCTGGATTAATTCCCCATTCGTCTTTTGCTTCTTGTATAAACGGACTTCGGTCTTGGAAAATCCATTTGGCATTATCCGGTAGAGCAGGATTTCTTAAAGGAATACCCAAATCCAAACGCACAATTAAAAAAGAGAAGTCTAATCGTAACCCAATTCCACTAGAAAGGCTTAATTGCTTGTAAAAATCTTTAGTGATTTGACCTCCTGGACGATTCGGGTCTTCATTATAAGCCCAAACATTTCCAGCATCCGCGAAAAAGGCACCTTCAAAAAGACTGGTGATTCTAAAACGGTATTCAAAAGAAGCGCCCAGCCTCATGTCCCCCATTTGGGTAACTGTTCGATTAGAATCTAAGTAATATTTATACACACCTGGTCCTAATGACCTTGCTCTAAAACCTCTGTTGTCGTTTGAACCACCACCAAAAAAACTATAATCGAAAGGTAAACTAGGCCCATTGTTCTTCAATGGAACTCCTGCTCCAATTTGCAAACGATAATGCAAAGACTGCTTCTTTAATTGGTGGTTTAAAATAAACTGATTGTCTAATCGAATAAATTGAGAATACCTTTGTCCAAGAAACTCTTTATACCCATCAGCGTTTGGAGTTTTCTTGTCTGTAATTAAGCCAATAATCATTCCCGCCATGTCAAAATTAAATCCATAGCTAAAGGTGATCAACCCATCTTTCAGGTCTGGATTTGTAAAGGTGTAGGTGACCGCTGCATCTTTGTATACTGCTTGATTACTGTAGGCATTAATTAGAAACAAATCGTTTTGCTCTTCTAATCGTTGTGCAAACTCTTCAGTTTTACCTATTCGTACAAATTGAATTCCACCGATTACAGGAATACCAACAGTAAATACTTGGGTACGGAAAATGTCATAAAACTTCCACAAATAATTCAATTGAATAATCTGCCGTTTGAACTCAGGTCGTTGCTGAAAATTATAGGCTGCCGAAAAAGTGGTGATTGGGTTTTGATTTTTAGACAGACGGTCGGTTGAGATCGGGAATAATCCAGGAACATCTAATTGAATAGAAGGCCCAAACTCCAAGGTATTAAAACTACGTGTTCCATCTTGAAGTACTGTAGATTCATCATTGGTGGCAAATATTTCAGGTTGAGATTCAAAACCACCACTAAAACTAATTTTCAACTTTTGTCCTTTTCTAAAAAGGTTACGATTCGTATAATTCAAAGAAGTAGAAACCCCCAAGTAACTGTTGGCATGGGTTCCTTTAGGTTCAAAACTAAAAGTCCTTTGCTCTAATGGTGTAAGGTAATAATGAACATCAATACTGTTGTCTTCATTTTCTATAATTTCGGGTTTCACCGTTTTAAAAATGCTGAGGTTCATCAATCGATTATAGGACTGCGGTAGAAAGTCTCCTTTGTAATAGTTTGTTTCTTCTAAGTAATTCTGAAATTCAACCAACTCTGCTTTAGTGGTTAATTCTCCATTGTAGAGGAAAGTTGCTGTACGAAATTGAGCATTTCGTCCGTCATACCAATCATAACGCAGGGTATCAAAGGTTGGGATTTGCTCATACGGTCCCAAAACGATTCCACGTTGATCCAATTGTTCTCGCTTAAAGTTTCCTTGATAAGTAATGGTATCTAGCAAATGGAAGGTTACATTTCTCACTTTAGTTGAAGCAAAAGGTTTAACGATTTCTTTTCCATCTTTTTCAATCACTCGTTTAGATACATCAACAGCAATTTGGATGTTTTTCCCTGGTGACAAAGTATCTACTTCATAGCTCACATAACTTTCTTTGAATCCATACAGTGCGTTATTTTTCATGAAGTCGGACATAGATTTCCTCATTTTCGCCAAGGCATCAGAATCAAAACGAAACGGAGGTATCAAGACATTTTCTCCATTTTTTAAATACTTTTCATAGCTTGCTCTAACAGAACTATTACTCGTTCTCAGGTACATAGAATCAACAAAATAAAGTTCACCTGGAGCAATAGTGTAATCCACTTTGACCGTTTTTTTCTTGTCTTCGAATTTTGTTTTAGTTTCTACCGTAGCATTGAAGTACCCTTTTCTTTGCATAAAAAGTTTTATCTGGTCTTTTGAGGTTTCCATCAATGAGGAATCGTAAATCACAGGTGCTTCACCATAGTCATATTTAATACGTTCTCGCAAGGTATGCCTTGGATCCAAGGTGTCTTTCAGTTCAATTCTTTTAGGTCTGTAAGTGGTCTTCCCTTTCTTTAAAGCTTTTTCAATACGTCTTTCATTAATTTTCTTTTGGCGGGCCAAACGTTTATTATTCTTTTTCTTAAAACGATTTAATCGATCCATTCTGTCTTGTTCTGTTTTTGTTGAATCAATAGCGTTATAGGCCCTTAACTTCAATCTAAATCCTAAAGTCCTATGGTTTGGACGCTGACGTATTACATTTTCAACGGCACTTTTATCCACCCTTGTGTCTTTGGGTAAGTGCACAGTGTTGTCTACCAAAAGATGACGACCATCTGGTACATGACGTTTGATATTACACGCTGCAATGAAACAGGTGAATAATAAAAAAATGATATAGCGGTAAATTTGCTTCACAACTAACAAAAATACGAATCAAGAGAATATAAATTGTCTTTATGTAACATCTTTTAGAAATTTTGGATCGGTAGGCAGAAAGTTGCCAGCAATAGGTTATAAGCAGCAAACTTGATTGAGGTGTAAAAGACTATATCCGCTGCTCTTCCTCGCAATAGTCTAAGTGGAGCTACGCGGAATCGAACCGCGGACCTCTTGCATGCCATGCAAGCGCTCTGCCAACTGAGCTACAGCCCCAATAAAGCACTAAGTTACATATATTTTTCAATTCAAACGCCACAAGTTTAAATGTTGCAATTGTTTTGATCAGATTTCAAACTTTCTCGCTGCTTTTTCTAATCACTATTGAAGTCGAAATATTTAAAGTAATTGTGCTTTAAATAAATAAGCTGCTTGGCAAATTAAAATCGCAAAATCCACAAACATTTTCTATTTTTACAAGCCAAGACAAATCACATGATTTCAAAAGAACAAATCAAATATATCCGTTCCCTTCACAGAAAGAAATTTCGCGATCTCCACCAGCAATTCATTATTGAAGGCCCGAAAATGATTACCGAAGCTATTCAATACGCTCCTGATTGTTTACAGAAGATTTACGGAACAGAATCCGTTCAAGAACAGCTCCCTGAGCATGTTGAATTTGAAGAGATTGACACAAAAGCCTTGGGACAAATTTCAACCTTAAAGCACCCGCAAAAACAAGTAGCTGTATGTACTTACCTCCCGCAGCACACTACTCGTCCTGATTTTTATATTGCACTAGACACCATTCAAGACCCTGGAAATTTGGGGACAATTTTACGACTTGCTTCGTGGTTTGGTGTGGAGCACATCATTGCTTCAAAGGGGACCGTGGACTGCTACAACCCAAAAGTTGTTCAAGCATCTATGGGGGCTATTTTCAATGTGAATATTGAATATGTTGATCTCAAGGAAGAATTTGAAAACACCAACCTTCCCTTATTTGGCTCATTACTTGAAGGAGAGAACATTTACACAAAAAACATTCAAAAGAAAGGCATTTTGGTCATGGGTAATGAGGGCAATGGAATCAGTAGTGACTTATTGCCCCTCATAACAGACCCAATTACCATCCCAAAGTTTGGAAAAGGAGAATCGCTAAATGTAGCTATGGCGACTTCTGTTTTTCTTTCGGAATTTTCTAGACCAAGGTAGTTTATAATGGTTTTCTACCCAGAAAACGTACCACATCTCCTTTACCAACATGAAAAGTTCCTTCATTGAATATTGCTTCAATTTGATAAAGTTCAACAATTTCAATTCCCGGATATTCTGCCCTAATTTGTTTCATTGAAGCAAGTAAATCCAGTTTTTTAGGACCTCCTACTTTTGGATTTTTCGTATTGTATTCAAGGTGTTTTGTACTGAACAACTCTGTGATAATGACTCCACCTGGCTTCAATAGTTCTATAAATTTCTTTCTGTACTGTGCACGAACTTCGGTGTCAAAATGAGTAAATATCAATGCTATTGCATCAAAAGAATTCGCTTCGTATTCTAAATCTTCTAACCCACCCACTTGATAATTAATGTTCAGATTGTACTTTTCTGCGAGTTGATCTGCTTTTTTCTTGCCTTCACTACTGATGTCAAAAGCTTCTACGTCCCAACCTTGTTTTGCGGCACAAATTCCATTACGTCCTTCTCCATCTCCTGGAAGTAAAATTCGTCCGGGTTCTAATTTGGACAGTTGTTCTTTAAAATATTCATTCGGTTCTTCACCGTATGCAAATTCAATCGATGAATACCTTTCATTCCAAAAATTCTTCATTGCTTTCTCTCTTTAAGTCACCTCCAAAGATACTGGCTAAAGAACGAATAGAATGTAACATAAGTTATGTACAACTTAAATTGAAGTTTTAATAGATCACGTAAGAAGGAAGTTTAAGCTTTCTCGATTGATTTAACGATGGCTTGAACACAATTTACACCATCTACCGCAGCGGAAGCAATACCTCCTGCATACCCTGCTCCCTCTCCACATGGATATAGTCCTGCAATTTCAACATGCTGCAAGGTTTCAGGATCTCTTGGAATAGAAACAGGTGAAGAAGTTCTGGATTCTGGCGCCATTAAAACAGCATCATTGGTCAAGTAACCTTCCATTTTCTTCCCGAAATCTTTAAACGCTTTACGCAAGGCATTCGCAATAAATGGTGGTAAAACTTTATTCAAATCGACACTCACCATTCCTGGTTGATGACTACTTTTTGGAAGGTCCTTTGAAACTCTTCGGTTCACAAAATCCAACATTCGCTGAGCTGGAACAGCTTGAGTCTTTCCTCCTGCTATCCAACATGCTTTTTCAACAGATGCTTGAAACTCTAAACCTACAAAAGGATTATCTGGACTATAGTTCGGTAAAAGTTTTGGGTCCACTTCTACGACTATTCCTGAGTTTGAATAAGGGTTATTTCTTTTTGAGGGAGACCAACCATTGGTAACTACTTCTCCTGGAGAAGTTGCGCAAGGGGCTACAATTCCTCCTGGACACATACAAAACGAGTAAACTCCAGTATCTTTGACCTGCGTCACCAAGCTATAAGTTGCAGGCGGCAAAAACTCATCATTCACACGACCGTGGTATTGGATTTTATCAATCAACTCTTGAGGATGCTCTATGCGCACCCCCAAGGCAAAACCTTTGGCCTCCATCTTGACATTTTTCGATTTTAGCAAATCAAATATATCACGGGCAGAATGTCCTGTGGCAAGCACAACATGTTCAACATCAACTTTGTTTTCATGATCTAGTTCTAGCCCAACAATCTTTTTATTTTCGATAAAGAAATCAGTAACCTTTGTATTGAAATGAACTTCACCACCAGAAGCAATGATTTGCTCTCGCATTGCTGTGATAATTTTCGGCAACTTATTGGTTCCAATGTGCGGATGGGCATCCACCAAAATATCATACGGAGATCCGAATTGCACAAAAAGTTCAAGGACTTTCAACACATTCCCCCTCTTTTTCGAACGGGTATATAGTTTACCGTCAGAATAAGTTCCTGCCCCTCCTTCACCATAGCAATAGTTAGATTCAGGATTAACAATATGTTCTTTGTTGATTGCAGCCAAATCTCTTCTGCGTTCACGTACATCTTTACCCCGTTCATAGACCACTGGCTTGTAACCTAACTCAATGGCTTCAAGCGCAGCATATAATCCAGCTGGACCCGCTCCAATAATATGAATAGACGGTTTATCAGCTACATTTCCATACGCAATAAAAGGGACGGACAACTCTGGTTTTTCAAGAGACAATACAACTTGAAGGTTATATTTTACAGGTTTTTTTCGGGCATCAATTGAACGTTTCCTAATATAGAAGTAAGGAAAATCCTCTTTGTTTCCTCTGTTTTTCTTGTTTGCCGTTTTCAGGATGAATTCCTCATCGTGCAATTGTTCAGGCAAAACCTGAATCTGAACCATATTTTCCATTATCCTTCAAAAGTTAAGGAAATCCACCACACACGATTATACAGTGCATTCACTGGGTTTGAAAGTCGCGTGTTATCTTGGATTAATGCATTCTTTATTCCGTGTGAAAGCTTTATTTCAATTCCGAATTTAAAGAAAGGTAAAAAGAAATCTGCTCCTGCCCCAATTTGGGCTTGGAAATCGTCTCTATAAATTTTAATAAAAGGGTCGCCATACTTTTGTGCAGACTTCTCTTTAGACTGTAAGTCGAGTGTATATTGCGCTCCACCGATGATATATGCAGCAAAGTTATTGTAACGTGCAGTTCTAAACTTCAACAACAAAGGGAAGTCGAGGTTTGTTGACCCCACACGTTCCTCATAGGTGTCAAAATCCTTGTCTTGATCTTCAGAAAGAAACGTGTAATTCAGCACACGTTCTTGAAAGGACAAGGAAGGAATAAAACGTAAACGCAGTAATGGGGTACCTAATTTTAGTGAACTAATGATTCCCAATTGAAAACCAGGTTGACTTTTATTGCTAATTGAATAAACATTGTAATCATTTAGCATATTGGGTTTATACTGTACTGAAAAGTCAGAAGTATTTACGCCCAACATGAATCCAAAATGCACAAGCTTACGGTCAAACTTTCTATAGTTCTGAGTTACTGGAGAACGTTGCGCATACCCAATGCTTGACATTAGGACCATAAAAACGAATATAGGAACAAGTTTTCTCACTCTGACTTATACAAACGCTAATTAAACACCTTTTATTTTACTCCAGTATAAATCGTTGCGATTCCACCTGAAACCAATCGTGCAGAAGTGTTTTTATAACCTACTTTTTCGAGGATATCTAAAAAATCCTGTCCTTCAGGAAAAGCAGCTACAGATTCTGGTAAATATTCGTATGCCGAACTGTCTTTAGAAATAGATTTCCCAAGCATTGGAATAATGTACTTTGAATAAAATCCGAAAAATTGCTTAACGGGGAATTTCTTTGGTTTCGAGAATTCAAGAATAACGGCTTTTCCACCAGGAGCGATAACCCGTAACATTTCAGCAAGTCCTTTTTCGAGGTTCTCGTAGTTTCTCACTCCGAATCCCACAGTTAAGGCGTCAAATTCATTGTCTTCAAAAGGCAAATCTTCAGAATCTCCATATACCATGGAAATGATATTCTCTTTTCCTTTTTTCTTAATTTTTTCTCGTCCTTTTTCGAGCATTCCTTTGGAAATATCTACCCCCACAACCTTTTCCGGATTCAACTTCAAGGCTGCAATCGCAAAGTCTCCTGTACCAGTTGCCAAGTCGATGATTTTTTTCGGCTGATGCTCTTTCAACATCTTAATGGCTCTTTTTCGCCATAAATGGTCAATTCCTATAGATAGAAAGTGATTTAAGAAGTCGTATCTTCCTGAAATATTATCAAACATCTCTGCGACTTCTTCTTTTTTGGATTTTTCTCCTTTATTATACGGTTTAACAACTTTATCTTCTGTCATAACTAACCAATCATTGTATGCCCTTTCGGGTATTTATATCTTCTACTCATTACTTGCTTACCAAACAAATAAGCTACTGTTAATGTTCCAACACGACCAATAAACATTGCAATTATTAACACTATTTTACCCCCTTCAGACAATTCAGCTGTAATTCCTGTCGAAAGTCCCACAGTACTCATTGCCGATACATGTTCAAAAATAATGTCCAACAATTGAAATTGCCCAGCTTCAATTGCTTCAATTTCGGTCACTAAAAGTGCAAAAATACCAATTAAGTTTCCGACTATAAAAAATACGAAGATAGAATATGCTTTTAAAACCAATTCATTGTCAATTGTGCGCTTAAATAGCTCAACATGAGGCTTTCTTTTTATCGTAGAAATTACAGAACTCATCATGATTGCAAAGGTAGAAACACGAATCCCCCCTCCAGAAGAACCTGAACTTGCTCCTACAAACATTAAAAAGAGGAAGAAAACCAAAACTGGCAAACTCAGACCGGGAATGTCTACCGTGCTAAATCCGGCACTCCTTGTGGTCATTGAATTAAATAAGGTCGTAATTAATGCACCAAAACCAGATTTATCATCAAGGCTTTTATCGTATTCAAATAGATAGAAAATTATAGCCCCTAACACCAACAAGAACAAGGTGGTGTACAAAGTTATTTTAGTATCAAAACGCAAAGTTTTCCAAGGATACTTCATGCGGTTTCGCAAACTTCTTACCCCAAAAATATCGAACAAATAAACCATTCCAAAACCACCGAGGAAGAACATCCCTAAAGTGACCAAGTGCAAAAGGTAGTTATCGACCACTAGGGCATTCATCAATCCATTAGGTATAGTTGAGAGTCCAGCATTACAAAAGCTTGAAATAGAATGGAACAAAGAATGATACAAACGATCTGTAGTATCTTCAAACATTCCTTTGGGTTCAATTAAAAGGAAAATCAGAATAAACCCTACGACTTCTATAAACAAGGTCCATTTTACAATGCGATAGAACATTTTCTCAGTATCTAGGAATGAAGAATCATTAACGAAATCTTCAATAACATCATGTTGTTTTAAACCTATACCAAACTTAGCTATAAGTAAATATAAAGCCGCAAAAGCAATTGTATTTAACGCTCCAATTTGAATTAATACCAACACTACAATCTGACCTTTTGTGGTGAGGACACTGCTAACATCCAAAGTGGTCAAGCCCGTAACACTTGTTGAAGATGTCGCCACGAATAAACTGTCTATAAATGACAAAGTATATTCGGGTTGGGTCATTTCTGGTAACATCAAGAGTCCTGTACCTACAATGATAATCCCAAAAATAGAAATGGTAAACAAGAGGCCTGGATGAATTTTAACATACTGTCTAAAGTCACGCTTTTTAAACATTTCCATAAAGACATAGGCCACAAAGAAGAGTTGAATGGTCAGGTTAGAGAAGTCTGAAAACCCCTTAATACCAATCGACTCGAAAAATCTAGAAGCAATAATGACACCAAAAACATTGTATGTGACTCCTTCAATAATGAGCAGAAAAACAATAATGGTTTCCACCCAGTTTTTCCGCATGTATTGCAGTGGATTATAATCGTATACAATTTTTACGAAGTAACGAATAATGTAGAACAGGAAGCTAAACTCAATGAGGCGAATAAGGAAATCCTTAGATTCTGGAGTTTGTGGAAAGCCATAATAATAGATCAACACCCCAATCATGGAGAGTGCCACAACGATATGACTCCACCTGAAAAGTCCTAGAACAGCATTTTTAGAATTATACAGGCTAAGGTTAACCCTTTCTCTAAAATCGCCTAACCACATTTAATGTCAAGTTTTTTAGCTTCGTCAAACAATTCATTTGCTTTTATGGCAACCACCCCTCTGTATTCACACACTATTCCTCCAGCTAAATTGGCCATTGCAGCGAGTGCTTCAATACGTAGCCCTGCGACCAAACACAAGGTAGCAACACTAATTACAGTATCTCCAGCACCAGAAACATCAGAAATAGTTCTTTCGTGCGCTTCGATATGATAGTTTTCGTTTTCATTTTGAATGAACACACCATGCTCACTAAGCGTTACAAAAATAATTTCCGGTTGAAGGATATTATTTAAGGTTGCTATCGCTTGATGAAATTGAGAGCGGTCATTTGCAAAATCAATTTTTATTTGAACCCCTTCGCTTAATTCTTTAAGGTTGGGCTTGAAAAGAGTTACTCCTTTGTAGGCTAAAAAGTTTTTAAGTTTCGGGTCTACCGTTGTTAAAACATCATACTTTTTAGTTATTTCAATAACACGCTCAATGATTTTCTCAGTTAGCACTCCTTTGTTATAATCTTGAAAAATTAAAGCATCATAACCTTCTTTCAACAATGCTTCTACTTTTTCAATGAGCAGTTCTTCTTCCGCCTTTGAAATATCATTGGTTTGCTCTTGGTCAACACGCAACAACTGCTGATGATTTCCAATTACGCGAGTTTTAACCGTTGTTTGACGATCTTTTGAGCGAATCAACCCCGAAGTTGAAATGGATTTTTCATCAAAAAGGCGCACCATTGTTTGGGCATCTTGATCTTCACCAATTACACTTGCCATAGCTACCTGAGCACCTAAACTAATTAGATTCAAGGCTACATTCGCAGCGCCACCCAAACGCTCTTCTCTTTTCGAGAAGTTCACGATAGGCACCGGGGCTTCTGGGCTTACACGATCAACCTTACCCGATAGATAAGCGTCAATCATGACGTCTCCTAAAACAATAATTTTCTTTTTCTTAAACTCCTCAAAGAGCGTTTCAAGTGTCATTATTTTAATTTTTGTAAAGCCGTCTCAATACGGTTCATAGCTTTCGTTAACGTTGCTTCATCTGTAGCGTAAGAAATTCTAATGCAATTCGGATCTCCAAACGCGTCTCCTGTAACTACTGCAACTAATGCTTCTTCCAACAAATATAAGGATAAATCATTGGCATCTTTGATTACTTTTCCATCGTGGGACTTACCAAAGAAACTTGAAACATCGGGAAAAAAGTAGAACGCTCCTTCTGGTTCGTTCACCTCAACACCTTCCATCCCTCTTAAAGCATTCAAAACCAATGTTCGTCGATTTTTAAAAGCACCTAACATTTCACTTAAGTAAGAAGGGTCTTTTTTCAATGCCGCGATCGAAGCACGTTGAGCAATCGAATTTGCACCACTCGTGAATTGACCTTGAACTTTGTTGCAAGCTGCCGCAATTGCTTTTGGAGCTCCAATGTAACCAATTCTCCATCCTGTCATGGCCCAAGCTTTAGACAATCCGTTGATGGTTACTGTTTGGTCATAAACTTCTTTGATGGTTCCAATACTCGTATGTCCTCCCACAAAATTAATGTGCTCATAAATTTCATCTGAAATAATGACAATGTCTTTACGGTCGGCAAATGCTTTAGCTATATCTTTCAGTTCTTCTTCTGAATAAACGGAACCCGTTGGGTTACATGGAGAAGAAAAAATAATGGCTTTCGTTTTATCTGTGATTTTTGCTTTTATCGCTGCGCCATTCACTTTGAAATCTGTGTCAATAGACGACTCAATAATGACAGGAATCCCTCCTGCAACTTTTACAATTTCAATATAAGAAACCCAGTATGGAGCAGGAATTAAAACCTCATCTCCAGGATTTACTAAACTCATCATTAAATTGGCAATAGATTGTTTAGCACCAGTCGAAACTACGATTTGGTCTTTTTCATATTCCAACCCATTGTCTCTTTTGAACTTGTCTACGATCGCTTGACGTAAATCATCATAACCTGGAACAGGAGTATAGGTCGTAAAATTCTGTTCCATTGCTTCAACTGCTGCTTCTTTGATAAAGTCAGGGGTATGAAAGTCTGGTTCTCCTAAACTTAAAGAGATAATGTCAAGTCCTTGACTTTTTAATTCACGGCTTTTTCGTGACATGGCCAAGGTTGCTGATTCCTCCATTGACAATACACGATCTGAAAACTTTAGCATCTGAGTTCTATTTTTATTTACCGACAAATTTAAAACTTTTTTAGGCTTTTCCTTTCCTTTCTTTAAAGATTGCTTAAATCTGTACACATTTAAGTTGTAACATTTGTTACGCTCAACTTTTTCAATGGATTTGGTCTTCAATCCTTCATAGACTTTCCGTATATTTGTTATTATGAAAACAAAGAAAACATTAGTTATAGGAGCGAGTGAAAAAACAGAACGATATGCCAACAAAGCGGTTCGAATGTTACAAGACCACGACGTTCCTGTACTGGCTTTTGGAAACAAAGCAGGTCAAATCAACGACACCAAAATATCTACAGAATTTCCTTCAGACCAAGACATACATTCTATCAGCCTTTATCTTTCGGCAAAGAATCAAAATGAATATTACGATTCTATTATTGAATTAAAACCAAAACGAGTAATCTTCAACCCAGGAACTGAGAATCCAGCATTTGAAGCTCGATTACAAGAAAACGGAATCAAGCCCGAAGTTGCTTGCACCTTGGTCTTACTTAGCACAGGAGTATATTAATATGGACATCAAAGCTTGGATTAAAAAGAGAAAATGGGATTTGTTATTCACCTTATTTATTGGGTTGATGTTTATCCCTAGTGTAAGAATGCCAGTCATGTCATTTGTACAAAGAATATTTGCTGGGTCACCCTCTGAGATTGCGGTTGAAGAACAAAAAACAATCAGTTCGTTGGATTGGGTTTTATTTGACTTAGAAGGAAATCAGGTTAACTTTTCAGCTTCGCATGGCAAAATCACAATCGTTAATCTATGGGCAACCTGGTGTCCTCCTTGTGTTGCAGAAATGCCCTCTTTTCAAAAGCTCTATGATCAATACGGTGACCAATTGGCATTTTATTTCGTTAGCAATGAGAAACCAGAGACTTTAGATCGCTTTTTAAAAGCTAAGAACTATAGTTTTCCTGTTTATTTACCGGCCAGTAACTACCCTAAGGAATTTGATTCAAATAGCTTGCCGACCACTTATGTTTTGAACCAAGAAGGAAAAATAATCATGGAAGAAGTTGGCGCTCACGATTGGTTTAGTCAGAGTTTTCAAGACAGAATAGACGAGATGCTTCAGCAATAATAAACAATTTACTCAATAAAAAAATCACCC
>Ga0209075_1002690_pt1 | contig 15459 bp, 13 predicted proteins | sample Stecom2011_FD_187523 | JGI IMG/M metagenome (GOLD analysis project Ga0209075, IMG submission 187523) | Agricultural soil microbial communities from Utah to study Nitrogen management - Steer compost 2011 (SPAdes) (version 2) | ecosystem: Environmental > Terrestrial > Soil > Agricultural land... | reverse complement strand
TCAGTAAATCTCGACGCCACCAGCCGTGCCCATCAGCACCACATCTGCAGGGCGGTGGGCAAACAACCCATTGGTGACAACGCCAACGATATTGTTGATTTGTTCCTCGACTTTTATCGGCCGAGAAATATCCAAATTATGCACGTCTAGAATGATGTTGCCGTTATCGGTAATAAAGCCTTCGCGATATTGTGGTCGGCCACCCATGGCCACCAAGCGGCGCGCTACATAAGACTGCGCCATGGGAATCACTTCTACCGGCAGAGGGAATTGACCCAGTATTTTCACTTGCTTCGATTGGTCCACGATGCAGATAAATTTTTCTGCCACAGCGGCAACAATTTTTTCCCGTGTTTGTGCGCCACCGCCGCCCTTGATCATTTCGCGGTGCAAGTTAACTTCGTCGGCACCATCTACATAAACGGGTAGCTGGTCGACTTGGTTAAGGTTGAACAGTTCGATGCCATGCGCTTTTAGGCGCTTGGCAGAGGCTTCACTACTGGCCACCGCACCACGGATGTCGTCTTTGATGGTGGCGAGAGCATCGATAAAGTAGTTCGCGGTGCTGCCTGTGCCAACGCCGACAATAGTACCGGCTTGCACATAGCGCAGGGCGGCTTCCGCCACTGCTTTCTTGAGCGCTTCGTGATCCATGCTTGTCCCCTTGTTGAAGGCGTGATTATAGGCTGATCCATGGCATTTTTGTGCCTGCCTGCGTACTATTCCTTGATTGTCTGTGCTGGAATCCTCATGTCTGACCGCTCCTTGCTTGATCAGTATGTACGTCGCATTCTCGAAGCGCGTGTTTATGACGTTGCCGTAGAGACGCCAATTGATGCTGCCCCTTTGATGTCGCGTCGCCTTGGCAACACGGTACTGCTTAAACGCGAGGATCTACAGCCAGTCTATTCGTTCAAGTGTCGCGGCGCTTACAACCGCATGGCCAAGCTCAGTGATGAGCAGCTGGCCCGCGGCGTAATCTGCGCCTCCGCTGGCAACCATGCTCAAGGCATAGCGCTGGGTGCTAGGCACCTTGGCATCCGCGCCGTGATTGTCATGCCGCGCACCACTCCTGAGATTAAAGTACGCGCTGTGCGTGAGCTGGGCGCGCGCGTGGTGTTGCACGGCGATGCCTTCGACGATGCCTTGCTGCACTCCCGCGAGATTGAAGAGAAAGAAGGGCTGACCTTTGTGCATCCTTACGATGACCCTGATGTGATTGCTGGGCAGGGCACGGTGGGCATGGAAATTTTGCGTCAGCATACTGGTCCATTGGACGCGATTTTTATTCCGGTCGGCGGCGGTGGTCTTGCCGCGGGTATTGCCGCTTGGGTGAAGTATTTACGCCCCGATATTCGTATCGTTGCTGTTGAGCCTGAAGACGCTGCCTGTTTAAAGGTTGCCCTAGAGAAGAATCGCCGCGAAACCCTCAAAGAGGTAGGGCTGTTTGCCGATGGCGTAGCGGTGAAGCAGATTGGTAAAGAAACTTTTCGCGTGCTCCGTCATTACTGCGACGAGGTCATCACGGCCAACACCGATGAAATCTGCGCAGCGATAAAAGACACCTTTGAAGATACCCGTGCGGTGGTCGAGCCAGCCGGGGCGTTGGCACTGGCAGGGTTAAAAAACTGGGTGGCCAAGCACGGTGCTGAAGGTAAAACCCTGCTTGCGATTCAAAGCGGCGCCAATGTGAATTTTGATCGGTTGCGTCATATAGCCGAGCGCACCGAGCTGGGCGAGCAGCGCGAAGCCATTTTGGCAGTAAGCATTCCCGAGCGCCCAGGTGCGTTTCGGCAGTTCTGTCAGGCCATCGGCAAGCGTGCGGTGACAGAGTTTAATTATCGTTATAACGATCCGCAGCAAGCCAATATTTTTGTTGGCGTGCAGACCCGCCCCGGCGGCGCCGACTTAGCGCCGCTGCTGGAGACTTTGCAGGACAAAGGTTATCCGGTGGAGGACATGACCAACAATGAAATGGCCAAGTTACATATTCGCCATATGGTTGGTGGTCCCTCACCACGCAGCGATCTTAGCGAGTTGCTGTTTCGGGTAGAGTTTCCCGAGCGCCCCGGTGCGCTGATGGCATTTCTATTAGCGCTGGGCAGCCGTTGGAATATCAGCCTGTTCCACTATCGTAACCATGGTGCTGCTTATGGTCGGGTACTGGTTGGCTTTCATGTCCGCCCTGGCGAGCAGGGGGCATTACGCGTCGAGCTTAAGAAAATCCCCTACCCAATGGTGGAAGAGTCAGATAACAGCGCTTACAAACGCTTTCTCGCCTGACCGGCTAGCATCATCACTGCCTGTGAAAACAGGTGGTTAATGGTGTTAGTTAAGCAATAACTTATGAGCCCACGACTAACATATTGACATTCGTCAGCTATTTGTTCATTTTTTGAACTGACTCTCAGTTTGTTAATGTGTATCAGTCTAGTCTTGCTGGCCTTGTAAGACTTTGACGCTTTCGTTGTGGGGCTGTAGATCAATGAATAAGAAGAAACCGGACGCGCTGCTGGTATTAGCGGTGTTGTTTGTTGTCGGCGTGCTGTTTAGTGCTATCAGTCATACTCGCACAGAGGCGCGCATGGACTCAGTAGCGGGTTATCAGGGACAAAGCACCCCTTTCGTTGAACGGTAAACCGTTGCGCTGTGGTGTAGCTGCTAAAGCAACCCAATTAGTCAGTTATCACCCCATCTAAGGGTTGATCCCAGGGCGCTGCAGGCAATGCCTCTAACTGCTGAAAGGCATGGGCCACGCCCAGTAACAGTGGTTTGCGTGGTTGCCGAGCCAGCACCGCTAAGGCTCGATCATAAAAGCCACCGCCCATACCCAGTCGATTTCCTGCCGCATCAAAGGCCACCAGTGGCATCAGCAAAATATCCAAACTCCATAGGGGTGTCAGTTGCTGCTGCAGTGGTGGCTCGCCGATACCGTAGTGATTGCTAACTAGGTTTGTACCGGGCTGCCAGGCAGCAAAGTGCAGCACTGCGTCGGCATGTTTGGGCAGGATAGGCAGGTACAGTTTGTGTCGGCGATGCTGAATAGCAAGCAATGCTGGCAGTGGATCGAGCTCGCCGTCTGCGGCCAGATAAATACCAATGCGCTCGGCGCGCCGGATAAGCAGTGAGGTAGACAGGTTTTTGCCTAAACGTTTGCTGGCAGCGTGTTGCTGGGCGGGGCTGAGGGCTTGTCGTTGGCGCCGCATCTGCTGCCGTATTTGCTGACGCTGCTGCTGCAGTGGTGGGAGCAGAGGCTGGTCGGCGCTGCGCACAGGCATGGAGGTAAATCCGTTGTTCGGGCATCCGGCCCGACGCTAAAGAGTATAAGGTGCTCTCCGATAGTGCCGCTGCCGGCCTGGTCCTTGAACCCTGGGGTTCAAGGTGGAGACGGCAAGTAACACGTCAGGCTTTCCGCCGTAGCGGACATGCACACAGTGCCACTATATTCGCCCCCGTTTGGTAAAGCATCGGCTCAGGGACATAGCCTAGCTGGCGAACACATCAGAGAACACCGAGTTCAGTATAGCGAAGTCGTGGGCAGATGTAAGGGCTGTTTATCGGGGCAGGATTACTCGTCGCGAAGCGTGGCTAGCTCTGCTTCAACGCGCTCGAGCAAGCGACCAACGCGGTTGCCGCCGTCTGCTTGCTGGGTCACTGCATCACGGGCGAGCAGTAGATCATGGGCGAGGTTTAAAGCCGTCATGACGGCAATGCGCTCAAGGCCGAGCACGTTCGAAGCACGTACTTCACGCATCTTGTCATCAAGATAGCGGGCGGCACGAATCAGGTTTTCTTTTTCGTCTGCTGGGCAAGCAACGCGGAATTCTTTATCGAGCAGGTGGACGACTACTGAAGAGGGCTCACTCATGATTCCTGCTCCAGTGATTTTAATCGTGAGATAACGGCTTCAACCTTGGATTTTGCAGTATCATTTTTCTTGAGTAGGTCGGCACGTTCTTCCATGAGTTTTTGCTCACGGCTTTGCATGGCCAGATTTTCACGGCGTAGCCGGGAGCTGATGCGGAGCAGCTCCTCAATGCGTTGTTCTAGTTGTTGCAGTTGCTGTTCCGTAGTCATGGCAAATGGCAAGCTGTTCGCCTATGGTTGTTGTCCTGCGGAGAATCCCCTGAGATAGACTATAGACAGGCCCCTGCGGCCGGTCAACGCAGGTTCTGCTTTGCTACCAAACAGTTAGCGATCTTTCCCACATTTCGACTCAAGTGTAACCATGACTGATACCAAGACAGACCTGTTCAACCCACTGGCTGAGGCATTGCGCCATGCTGGTGTTCGCCACAGCCCTTCTGAATTGCATGGGGTCATCTGCGGCTTATTGAGTACCGGCATTGAAAGCGAGGCGCCGGAGTTGCTCGGTATGCTGGCCAGTCACGTTGATTTAACCAGCGACTGGCCCGCTGCGGCGGCCAATATACTGATTGTATTGCGCGATCAGGCGGTGCTGGCCTTCGACGGCGATGGCTTGGATTTAGACTTATTACTGCCTGACGACGACGAAGAACTGGCCCTGCGGGTGGCGGCGTTGGCGCAGTGGTGCGAGGGTTTTTTGACGGGCTTTGGCACTGGCTCTGCAGGCGTGAAGGATGCGCAGCTAGCACCGGCCCTGCAGGAGGCCATTGCTGATCTTGCAGCAGTGAGCCAAGTGGACACGCCAGACGATGAGGGTGAGGAAGAAGAGACGTTATTATCGCAGGTGACGGAACACTGTCGCATGGCTGCGTTAATGGTGTTTACCGAATGGCAATTAAAAGCCCGCGCGCCGACCGCTAGCCAAACACCGGTTACCAAGCACTGAGGTTGAAGTAATGATTTCTCGCGCAGAGTTTGCCCGTCGCCGCCGTGAGCTGATGGACAACATGGAAGAGAACAGCATTGTCATTTTGCCGGCTGCGCCTGAGCGCCGACGTAATCGCGACATTGATCATCAGTATCGACAAGACAGTGATTTTTGGTATCTGTCTGGCTTTCCTGAGCCGGAAGCAGTGATGGCGTTGATCCCCAGCCGTGAGCATGGCGAGTTCGTGTTGTTTTGTCGCGAGCGCGATCGGGAAATGGAAACTTGGCATGGCTATCGCAGCGGCCCAGAAGGGGCGGTTGAGAATTATGGCGCTGACGATGCCTTCCCGATTGCTGACATTGATGAAATCTTGCCCGGCTTAATCGAAGGGCGCGAGCGGGTCTATTACGATATGGGCCGCGACCCAGAGTTCGACCGTCAGGTGATGAGCTGGGTGAATAGTATCCGTGCCAAAGTGCGCAGTGGTGCTCAGCCGCCGGGTGAGTTTTTGGCGTTGAATCATTTTCTCCATGATCAGCGTTTATTTAAAAGTGCAGCCGAATTAAAAGTGATGCGTCGGGTTGGTGAAATTGCTGCCGCGGGGCACGTGCGCGCCATGTTGGCGGTTAAGCCGGGCATGTATGAATACCAACTAGAGGCAGAGTATCTGCACGAGTTTATGCGCCAAGGTGCACGCTCGACGGCCTACCCCAGCATCGTTGGCGGTGGTCGCAACGGCTGTATTTTGCATTACGTTAATAACGACCAAAAATTAAAAGACGGCGATTTGGTGTTGGTTGATGCCGGTGCTGAGTTGGAATGTTATGCCTCCGATATCACCCGAACCTTTCCTGTTAATGGTAAGTTTTCTGCCGCCCAGCAAGCGCTCTATGAAGTGGTGTTGGCCGCGCAGCTTGCTGCGATTGAGCAGGTCGCGCCGGGCAAGCATTGGAATCAATCCCATGAAGCGGCGGTGGCCGTGTTGACCCAAGGCATGATCGACCACGGCTTGCTTAAAGGTGAGTTGAACGAGCTGATCGAAACCGAAGCCTACCGCCGCTTTTATATGCACCGCACCGGTCACTGGCTGGGTTTGGATGTGCATGATGTCGGCGACTACAAAGTGCATGGCGAGTGGCGCGTGTTAGAGCCGGGCATGGTCATGACAGTAGAGCCAGGCATTTATGTGTCGCCGGATGATGACAGTGTCGCCAGCAAGTGGCGTGGCATTGGCATCCGCATTGAGGATGATGTCGCCGTCACCCGCAAAGGCTGTGAAGTCTTTACCGATGGCGTGCCGAAGACCGTGGCAGACATCGAAAAACTGATGCAGACCAAACAGCGTGCTCACTAACAGCGCAGTGGCAAATACAGATACTGCCCTTGATATTGTCATCATCGGCGGAGGCATGGCTGGCGGCATGTTGGCCGCGGCCTTGGCGCCGCAGTCACTCCGCGTGCTGTTGCTAGATGCGGCACCTGCAGCACAGATGCCCAGCCAAGCACCAGCCCAGCGCGTCTCCGCCTTAACCGAAACCAGTGAACGATTATTGCGTCAAGTAGGCGCTTGGCAACTTTTGCCAACGGAGCGTTTGCAGCCTTACCAGCGCATGGAAGTACGTGACGGTGATGGCACCGGCGAGGTGTGTTTTTCTGCCGCGGATGCAGCGGCCAGCCACTTGGGTACCCTGCTAGAAAATGACAGTGTTGTGGCGGCCTTGTATCAGCGCTGCAGTAGCGAGACGCACATTAATTGGCGCAACAATTGTCGGGTGACAGCAATCAGCGCAAACGATCAGGGTTGGCGCATTGAGCTGGCCGATGGCGAGGTGCTGCAGGCGCGCTTATTGGTCGGCGCCGATGGTGCACGCTCTATGGTGCGCAGCGCTGCTGGGTTAACCGCAACGGCGAAAGATACCGGCCACGTTGCTATTGTCGCGACATTAAAAACGGCCCTGCCTCATCAGGGTTGCGCCCGTCAGGTATTTCTTGATAGTGGCCCGCTAGCATTGTTGCCGTTGTACGGCGACGGCCATCACAGCTCTTTAGTCTGGTCAGTATGGCCGCAGCGGGCAGCTGAGCTGATGCAGCAGTCGCAGCAGGATTTTGCCATTTCTCTCACTCAGGCCAGCCAAAGCTGGTTGGGTGATATACAGCTCATCAGTGAGCGCCTAACCTTCCCCATTCAAGATTTGCATGCCGGTGATTATGTGGCGTCGCAGCTGGCGCTGATCGGTGATGCCGCCCATGTGGTGCATCCACTGGCGGGGCAGGGCATCAATATGGGCTTGCTCGATGCCGCTGTGCTGGCAGAAGAAATTAGTCGCGCTTTAGCAGGTCAGCGGGATTGGTCTTCGTTACCGGTGCTGCAGCGATATCAGCGCCGCCGCCGTGGTCATAATGCCTCGATGGTCGCCGCGATGCGTGGCTTTAAAGTACTGTTCGAGCAGCGCTCGCCGCTGTTACGTTTTATTCGTAATGCCGGCATGTCGCTGGTTGATCGGCACCATATTTTCAAAGGACTGCTGGCGGCGCAGGCGCTGGGCCGTTTTGACGATGCTCCTTAAAGACGCGATTCTTGGCCAGCTTGAATCTTACTCTCGACAAGCTGTCACAGGCGCTAATACATCAAAGGTGAGAAGTGTATGAAGTTATTTAAGCGATGGGGTTCTGCTGGCGTGATGTTGGCAGTGACCGCACTGGCCACCACGTTGATTGCTGGTTGTGGCGGTGATCGCTCATTTCCAACTGCCGACCTGCGCATTATTCACGCCGGCAGCGACGCACCACTGATTAATGTGCGAGCAAACGGCACGCCGCTAGGTATGGCTCAGGGGCTGGCTTTTGCCAAGGCCACCGCGCTGTTACCGGTGCGTCCAGATGTTTATTCGATGGCAGTTGATGGTGTCCTGTTAGATGGTTCTATTGATGAGCTTTTGGCGCCGATGGATGTGCTGCTTAATGCCGGCAATAACACCACCTTAGTGGTTATGGGGAAAATAGATGGCGGCACCTTTGCGCTTAAAAAGGTGGACACACCGCGAGCCAACATTGCTGCAGATAGCAGTCGTATTCAGCTTGTTCATGCCGCTACGAATACGCTGGGCGACGTAGACGTTTATGTGACGGCACCGGGTGCAGCACTGGTTACAGCAGATGCCACGGTCGCATGGGGGCAAGCGTCCGCTGCGTGGACATTGGCGGCAGGTGAATATCAAATTCGAGCCACCGCTGCGGGCACGCAAACGCCAGTGATCTTTGATTCTGGTCCGGTCGATTTGCTCGGTGGCACCGATTTAATGCTGGTGGCAGTGGACAACTACGGCCCAAGTTCCGCGCTGAAACTATTAGTGAGTAGCGCAACCGGGCAGGGCGCGACTATTTTTGATCAGCGCGCAGTGACGGAGCTGCGCTTAGTACAAGCTGCTGCTGGTATTACTGCAGCGGATGTCTCGGCGTCATCCGCAGAGTTTCCAGCGGGTGGTTTTGTTGAGAGCAATATCGGCAGTCGTAGCACTGTCGAGGTGAAAGATCTGGTCGCCGCCAGTGATTATATTTTCACAGTTAATGAGACAGGTTCAGCTGACATTCTGCGAACAACGGACGCTCTGAGCCTAGAGGCCGATAACTATTACACTGCGGTGGTTGCTGGTGATGTGCCCTCGCCTGGCAACAGCGAGTTGATCTTTTTGTTAAATAAAGATGATCGCCGCTCTGTTGTAGGGGAAGCACGTCTGCGCTTTATCCACGCCGCCTCTCAAGAAGAAGAGCTGGTGCTGTTTATTACTAAGGCGGGCGAAAAAGGGTTGGTGCCGATTGAAGGAGGGGATGTCACACCCACCGTGGCAGCATTTAAATACCAAGACATGGCGCCGCTTCAGCAGCGACTAAGCCCGGGTAACTACGATATACGCGTGGCGAAAAAAGCGCTCGGCACGAATAAGTTTGTCGTGCTGATTAACAATGAAGCTGTGAGCTTGCTTGGTGGTGAGGTAAGAACGTTGGTGATCGCTCAGCCAGATCCTGCCAATACGGATTTTGATTTCGTGCAAATTGATGACTGAAGGTGTGGTGTTAATAAGTCACAGATAAATAGGGCGGCCACAGTGCCGCCTTATTTATTGATGCCAGCCCGGGCGATAGTTGCTGTTAACAGGCATGCTTGTCTCGCTAAAGCACGATGCTGCGAGGGGCTCAGCTTGGGTGCTGCGGGTGTGCTGCTTGTATTTTTTTCTAGGTAAGAAGATAATGAGAACCATTATTGTTAATGTCTTCCTCCGGAGTACGTCCATGCGCTTTGTGATCCGAACTGTTGCTATTTCTTTGCTGGCCGGTTGGTTAGCTGCCTGTTCCGAGGCACCTAAAGAGCCGGAGGTTGTGGTTTACACCTCGCGCAAGGATCACTTGATTCGTCCTGTGTTTGATCTTTATACCCGCGAAACCGGCGTTAAGGTGCGTTACACCACTGATGATGATGGTGCCCTGATTACCCGCTTAGCAGCCGAGGGTAAAAACAGCCCAGCCGATCTCTTGATCACTGTGGATGCCGGCAACTTATGGCAGGCGACGCAGCAAGGTTTGTTCCAGCCAGTCGAATCAGAGGTGCTCAGTACCAATGTGCCGGCCAACCTACGTGACACGGATAACCATTGGTTCGGGCAAACCGTTCGTGCTCGCACGCTGGTATACAGCGCCGAGCGGGTTAAGCCAGAAGATTTAAGCAGCTACGAAGCGCTGGCGGAGCCGCAGTGGCAGGGTCGTCTGTGCCTGCGCACTTCAAAGAAAGTGTATAACCAGTCGCTGGTGGCTACCTTGATTGAGCGCCATGGTGAAGAACAGGCTGAGCAGGTTGTGCGTGGTTGGGTCGCCAACTTAGCGACTGACGTGTTCTCGAATGACACCGCCTTGATGGAAGCGATTGCCGCAGGACAGTGTGATGTCGGCATTGTGAATACGTATTATTTTGGTCGTCTGATTAGCGACAAGCCGACTCTGCCATTGGCGCTATTTTGGGCTAATCAGGACAGCAGCGGTGTGCATGTCAATATTTCTGGCATTGGTTTGACCGCCCATGCGCCGCATCGTGATGAGGCGATTCGCTTGATGGAGTGGATGTCATCCGAGGTGCCGCAACATATGCTGGCGGAGCAAAACTTGGAGTATCCAGTGAATCCGCAAGTGGAGCCCACCGAGCTAGTAAAGGGTTGGGGTGAGTTCCGCGCCGACGATCTGAATGTTTCCATTGCTGGCGCACGCCAAGTGCAGGCGGTTAAGCTAATGGATCGTGCTGGCTACCGTTAGTTGTTGTAGCTAAATAAATAGGCACCCGCTGCGGCGGGTGCACTTGTTTGTGGAGTCGGGTTTGTCTTCTTTGGCATTAACACTTGCGCGCCTGCGCCCCTCCCGACTTGATTCGTTGACCGTGGTGGCGCTGTTGTTAGCGGCCGCTGTGCTGCTGCCGATCGCGGTGCTGGGTTTATCTTGGCTGGGTGATGAGTCTGAAGTGTGGCGCCATTTGGCCGACACTGTGCTGGCCAGCTTGCTCGGTAACACATTGCTGCTGTTGGTTGGTGTTGGTGCTGGGGTGCTGGTGCTGGGCGTAAGCTTAGCGTGGCTCACCGCTACCACTGAATTTCCCGGGCGAAAGTTTTTTGATTGGGCGTTGTTGTTGCCACTGGCAGTACCTGCCTATGTGCTGGCTTTCGTGGCCCTTGATTTACTCGACTATGCGGGGCCGGTACAGACAGCTCTGCGTGGCTGGCTGCCGGCCTTTCGTGGTGTCAGCGCGCGCCAGCCAGTAGTCGTGATTATTACGCTGTCACTGGTATTTTACCCTTACGTTTACATGCTCGCACGGGTGGCGTTTTTGGCCCAAGGCCGCGCGTTGATGGAGCAGGCGCGCATTCTTGGTTTGTCGCCGCTGGCGGCATTTTGGCGGGTGGCGTTGCCGATGGCTCGTCCTGCCATTGCCGCAGGCTTGGCTTTGGCCTTAATGGAAACCTTGGCGGATTTTGGTGCTGTGTCGGTATTCAATTACGACACCTTCACCACCGCAATTTATAAAAGCTGGTACGGTTTTTATAATCTCAATGCCGCGGCTCAGCTGGCCTCTCTGCTATTGCTGTTTGTTCTAGTCAGCTTGTTTGTCGAGCGCGCCGGCCGTGGTCGCGCCCGCTATGAGCAGCAGACCGCCAGACGCTTAAAGCGGGTTGTCCCAGGGCCGCTGAAGCGTTGGTTGCTGTTCTCTTATGCCGCCGCTGTATTTCTCATCGCCTTTGCGATTCCGCTGGGACGACTGCTGTTTTGGGTTATCCATACGGGCGCTCGGGATTTTGATCCGCGTTATTGGGGGCTAGTGAGTCACACCTTATTGCTGGGTGCAGGCGCCGCTTTAGTGACGGTGCTGGTGGCTATTTTCCTTGGTTATGTAAAGCGCACTCGTAATCACTGGCTGACCAGTGCGGCCGTACGTGGTGCCACTATCGGCTACGCCATGCCCGGCTCGGTGCTGGCGGTCGGTATTATGCTCAGCTTTGCTGCTATTGATCGTTGGCTCGATGCTCAGTTGGGTAATGGCAGCATCATGGTGGGTGGTTTATTCGCCCTTGTTTTGGCCTATGCCGTGCGTTTTTTAGCGGTGGCTTATGGGCCGCTAGAAGCCGCCTTTGAGCGTATCCGTCCACGCTTGCTGGAAGCGGCGCGCACCTTGGGCGCCACACCCGCAGAAATCGTCCGCCGTGTCTGGCTGCCGCTGCTAACGCCGGGAGTGCTGTCGGCACTGTTGCTAGTGTTGATTGATGTGATGAAAGAAATGCCGGCCACGTTACTGCTGCGACCTTTTGGCTGGGACACGCTGGCGGTAAGGATTTTCGAAATGACCTCAGAGGGCGAGTGGTCACGGGCGGCGTTACCGGCGCTGACGTTAGTGATTGTTGGCTTGCTGCCAGTGTATCTTTTAATGAAGCGAACACGCTGAGCCAGTGTAAAACGTAACATCCCTTCTCAGGTTAAATCGTTAGAGCCATGCTGCTATTAGTGCATATGGCTCAGGTACTCCATCACAGAGATACAAAACACTCTAACACTCAGTACTTTCGCGCCATTTTCATTTGCTGGTTAGACATCGACACTTTCGCTTGGCAGTTCGCCTGTATAAAAAGTGGAGAATGCAATGCGGTTAGCACGTCTTGTTGTTGCCTGTGGTTTGGTTTGCGCCGGTGCTGCGCAGGCAGGTATGGGAAATATCGCGACTAATTACGGTCTGTTGCCGATTGATGTGTCATCGGCTCAGGGCTTGTCGTTATTTAATACTCGCGTTTCTGCCACTTATTACAACCCGTCACAGCTGTCGCGCGATAAGCGTGGCGAGCTAACCGGTGCGCTGCTGCACGGTGAGCATGAGCTAAAAGCAGTCAGCATGGGCGGCACTAATCCGCCGGTGCGACAAGGTGACGTGCTAATGAATACGCCGACTCAGCACACACTGATCGGTATGAAAACAGATCTGACTTCGCTGACCAAATACGACCGGCCGATTTATTTTGGACTGGTCGCCGGCATCGAAAAATTCGGTACAGAGATGATGGCGTTCTCGTCAGAGACGGCACACGAAGGCCAGTATATGCGTTACGGCCGCAACCCACTTTTCCTTAATATGGGTGCTGCTATGCAGGTGATTCCAGGCATCGATGTTGGTGCCTCTGCGCGGATTACGTTGCACTCTGAAGCCTCGCTGGTCGCGCAAACTGATCTGGCGGGTAACACCGAATACGAAAAAATGGATGTCAGTGCCCAGCCTTCGATTCGCCCCATTGTTGGCGCCAGTTTTGATCTGGGTACGTTGTTCTGTCAGCAAGATTGTATGTTGTCCGGCTTTGAGGCAGCGCTGGTTTATCGCGCCTATTCAAATACCAAAACAACGGTGACAGCCAATACAGTTATTCCTGGCACCATACCTAATCCTGGTTTAACGCTGGCAATCTCGACGTTAGATTCTTGGCAGCCGGATGTATTTTCTGTTGGTCTGCAGTACAAGAGAGATGACTGGCGCGTGGCGCTAACGCTGGAGCAGCAAAACTGGTCAGCATTGGGCCGAGAGTTCAAAGAAGACACCATCAAGGATCAGGCGGCGATGTCATTCAGTGACATTACTATTCCACGCCTTGGCGCAGAGATGCGCTTCAATGAGATGTTCTTTCTGACCGCCGGTGTGGCACTGGAAAAATCACCCCTCAAAGGACGTGACTCGCTCAACGTAAACTACTTCGATAACGACAAGATTGTGGTTGGCCTTGGTGTTGGTCTTGAGCTGACTAATCCACCGGTATTGGCTTTCCCTGTGCGCCTCGATCTTGGCTATCAGTACCAACAGCTAAAAGCACGGCAGTTTGATTTGAGTGCTGCTGATGCGCCGTCAAATCCGTATGAAACAATCAAGGCGGAAGGTGATATCCACGTCTTAGCTGGTTCGATCACACTGAAATTCTGATCAGGAGATGAGCATGATTAAGGCAATTATCCTGCTGTCTGTTGCACTGCTGATTAGTGGTTGCGGCGAAGACAAGCAAAAAGTTTCCTTTAACTGGGAGAAATCTCGGCTGGAATACAGCTATCCCTACGATGGCCAGCATGAGGTGTCGGTGCATGCGCCTATTGTGCTGCGCTTTTCTCAGCCACTGCTGGCCGGCGAAGACCTCAGCGAAGTGGTTTTACTGGACGCGCAGGATCAGCCGGTACTGGTGGCAGCAGAGCTGGTCGACGCTGGCCGCAGTCTTGTGTTGAAGCCGGCACAAAAACTGAAGCCAACCAGTGAATACCATCTGACCATTGGCAGTTTGGCTACCGAGCTAGGCGCTATCGTGGTGCCAGAAGATGGCATCACTTTTCGTACTCGAGGGCTACGCAAAGGGCCAAGGGACTCGCTTAGCTCAGAGCCTGGCTTCGTCATTACGCGCCTGATTCCGGATGGTGAAGAACGCCCGCTCATGGATTTTTCATCGCTACGCCTGCAGTTCAATTTGCCACTAGACGTTGGCAGTGTGCGCTACGGACTGGGAGTGGATGACACACTGTCGCTAACTGACAGTGCTGGCAACTTAGTGCCGGCCATCGTCTATGCCAACGGTTATTACATCACGGTGGATCCGCTGGAAGACTTATTAGCTGACGAGGAATATCGATTCGCCACACCGGGCGGCTTTGTTAGTGTCACCGGCGAAGTAACGGGTGCTGCGGAGAAAGTGTTTAAACCGCTGAGCTCTTTTCCGCGGGAAATATTGGTACAGCGCGCCGCAGACTCTAACGGCGGCAGTATTCTTTCGCCGTTATCTGGTGCTGCCATCAATGCGGTGCCGGTAAATGCGCTGCTGCTTGGCGATAAGTCACTATCCCAACAGCAGGGCGATGTGTATGCCGAGCTCGCCTTTATTCCTAACTACCCTAAAGTGTCGCCGCTGCGGGTACCACGAGGCTCGCTGCTCAGCGGCTCGTCAGTGACGGTGAACATTGCCGGGGAAGTGCCGGCAGGGTTTGATACCGGCGCCATCAATGTGGCTTTTGTCACTGATGCGGTTGGTTTTTTGTTGCCCAACCCCTATACCTCGGATCCTGCTTCGCCGCGTCATGTACAGCTGTTGATGGACTTGGCGATGACGGCTGAAAGCTCGCAGGCTAATGGTGCGCTGAGCCAAGACATGCTGCATGTCGAGCTCTACGGCACGGCCATCGTTGAGGACGGTGTGTTGGTAATCAATGCCATCGGCATGGTGGAGCCGGAAGTGCTTGGTCTCGAAACATCTTGGGGTGTGCTGTCGTTCAATCTGCGCGCACTGGCTGATCAGGTGGGTGCACCCGCGCCGCTGGTAGACAGTATTGCGCCAAGCTTACAGAGCTGGCTGCCCGGTACGGATGTTGCCATGGCGACACCCGGCGAGCCGATTATCCTCAATTTCAGCGAACCGATGGATGCCACTAGTGTTGAGCAGGCGGGGGCGCTGTCGTTGAGCTTGAATGGCGCAGCACAAGACTTTGACGTGTACCTTGATGGCGCCAGCCTAGTGATCAAGCCGCACATACCGATCCATCAGCCGCGTTCGAGCCAAAACGCCAACTATCAGCTGGTGGTCGATGCACCGCTACGGGACGTCGCCGGCAATCTGCTCGACCAGCAATACATTCTCGACTTCGCTCTACCAGAGTATGTCGATACCAGCATTCGCTCGCCCTTGGCGCTAACGGCCTACCCCGGTTACCCCTGTGAGAGCAGCGGTCGCAGCATTAATCTTGATAGTCCTGCGCAGCCTACTGAGCACCATGGTCGCTGTGTTGGTGGCAAGAACTCGGATGACCTGTTGCCGCTATCGCGCTTGCCAGCCAATCGCCCGATCCGAGTGCAATTCTCCCAAGATATGGACCTGCAGAGCATGCAGCTGGGCGGCAGTGTCGTGGTTGAGCGTCGCGTCAACGGTGGCTGGGTGGCAGAGGCGGGGACATTGCGCGCTGATACCCGTGTGCTTGAGTTCTGGCCAAACCAGAGCTGGCTGGAGGGCCAGCTGTATCGCTACCGGTTGCGCTCTAATGGCAGCCGCACCTCTTCGGCGGGGACTAACTGTGATGGCACGCAAGCGGTCTGCTCGGTGGACGGGTTGCCGCTACAGACCCGCCTG
>Ga0209075_1002689_pt1 | contig 15461 bp, 12 predicted proteins | sample Stecom2011_FD_187523 | JGI IMG/M metagenome (GOLD analysis project Ga0209075, IMG submission 187523) | Agricultural soil microbial communities from Utah to study Nitrogen management - Steer compost 2011 (SPAdes) (version 2) | ecosystem: Environmental > Terrestrial > Soil > Agricultural land... | reverse complement strand
TCTTCGGATAATTTCATAAACCTAACTATTTAAAAGGCTTTTAAACTTTTTTTCGTTTTTATTCTTGTAATAAAAGAACAAATAATACATCATCAAACCAACTGCCGATGCGGCTGAAATAAGCACAACTGACCATTGATTGTTTAGTTTTTTTACCAACGGAGTGATAAAATATAAATAGCACGTCAGAATAGTCGAAATTGCAAAAAACACCCGAATGGTTTGCATTGATTTGTTCTTAGATGTGAAAAAATAGAGTCCATAAATAAAAAACGCAAAAATGGTAATCGAAATGGGTAACATAAATGTTTCTTTTATCAAAACTTCCTTGGAATCCATGGGTAACAAAGAGTAGATAGCAAAAAAAACGAGCCAAAAAACATAAAATATCGGATGAGTAAAAACGCCTTTTAGAGGTAATTTCTCTCCAATAATTCGAGTAAAAGTCATTCTTTTTTGTTCCTTCAAGTAAGCTTGTTGTTCTTCAAAAACCAAATCTACTGCTTGTTGAAAATCCATGTTGTCTTTGGCTTCAATCAAACATAAAATATGATCCAAAACCTCTATTCGTATGTCGATAAAACCAAAGCCAAAAGCGATTAATCTTTGGTCTATCTGTTGTATTTGTTCTTCGGATAATTTCATTATTTCTGCCTTTTAAAATTACTTTAAATAATCACTCTTTTTTTGATGCTTTCCGCCATTTTTAAATGACGAAAATAGTTGCAATATTTAATGATGAACATGAAATAAAAGGCGTTGAAAAAAACCAAATTAAGCAACCATATATCGATTCCTCCTTTATGTTTCAAAAAGTCCATTTGCATAACAATTAACGGAATGGCACCAATGGCAAGTCCTATGAGGGTCTGATTATTCGCAAAAGAAGCAATTTGTCCATAAATCGTCGTATAATCGCCATTTTCATATTTTTCTAAACTGTATTGGTTTAAAAAAAGAGCGATGATTAAAACAACTATTTTATAAATAAAAACAGTAATGTTTAAGGTGTTTATTTCCATTGAATCTTTGTAAAAATAAAGGAGTAATGGAAAGGCTAATGAAGCCACAATCAGCATCAACACGTCTTTGTATAAGCTTGACATTAATTGTTTTTTGTAAAACATCGGCAATTTAATTTTACCGTACAAGAGCATGCCGTTCCATTCGGTTTCTTGTAAACGTGAATGCCAATTTTGAAACACTTTGTCAAATGATGTTTCAAAGGAATTGTCTTTCATTTCTTCTTCAATCTCAGAAGCGATATGGTCAACAACCTCATGCTTGGTATCATCGTAATAAAAATCGTAATCAGCATAGAGCTTTTCCTCTATCTGTTGTATTTGTTCTGTTGTCAATTTCATTAGAACGACGGTTTAAAATTCGGGTTGACGATATTTTGCATGTTACGAATGAAATTTTCTAATTCCTCCATGCGCGAAGCCGTTTCTTTCACGCCGTTTTCGGTTAATTTGTAATACTTTCGGATTCGTCCATCCACTCGCGCCATTTCCACGTCCAAAAAACCTTCGGCCTCCATTTTGTGTAGTGCAGGATACAAAGCACCTTCGGTAATATTCATTTCGCCATCGGTTATTTCCTTTACGTGTTGCGTGATTTCGTAGCCATACATTTTTCCATTTTGCTCCAAAAGCTTCATGATGATGGTGTTTAAGCTTCCTTTGTAGAGTTGTTGTTGCTTTTTCATATACATATCAATATTAGGTATGCAAATATACATCTAATTCTTATACATCCAAATGTTAGGTATATATTTTTTTTCAAAAAACTCATTGTAAAGTGTCAAACGATTTGTGAAAGTTTATCTAAAGCTGATAAAAATCATCGCTATAGAAGATAGATTTTTGTATTTTTGCAATAAATTAAGTAAAATCAAATGTCAAGATTCAATTCCTTACGTGTAAAAGATATACGAGTAGAAACACCATCAGCTGTTTCGATCGCATTTGACGTTCCTTCTGAACTTTTGGTTGATTATCAATTTTTAGCTGGTCAATATGTCAATTTAAGAACAGTGATCAACGGTGATGAGATTCGTCGTTCGTATTCCATCAGTTCATCACCAAGTAGCGGTGAATTACGAGTAGTTGTTAAAGCGGTAGAAAGCGGCGTTTTTTCAAACTATGCTAAAGACGTTTTAAAAATTGGCGATTTCATAGATGTAGGTTTGCCAGAAGGTAAATTTACAGTAGAAAACCCAGATGCAAAAATATTTGCTGCTTTTGCAGCTGGAAGTGGAATCACGCCGATAATTTCCATTATCAAAGATGTGTTAGAACATAAAAAAGAGGCCTCCTTTATATTAATCTATGGAAATAAATCAGTAGAAGACACTATTTATTATGAAGAAATCAACGCCATGCAACAAAACTATCTAGGTCGTTTCTTTGTACATTATACTTTTACAAAAGAACAGCCCGCAGGTGCTTTATTTGGCCGCATCGAACGTTCTACTGTCAACTTTATTCTTAAAAACAAACACAACGAAAAACGGATAGACGAATATTTCTTGTGTGGCCCTGAAGACATGATTAAAAAAGTTACAGATGTTTTGAGGGAAAATGGGGCTTTAGAAGAGCAAATTCATTATGAATTATTCACCACCAGCTCGACTAATGGAGAGCTTCCAGTTTCTGGCGAAGGCATGGTCAAAGTAACTATTTTGGTCGATGATGTTGAAACAACCTTTCATATGCCACGTACCGAAAATATTTTGAACGCAGCGCTTAAGCACGGTGTAGATGCTCCGTATTCTTGTCAAGGTGGAATTTGTAGTTCGTGTATGTGTCGTACTGTTTCGGGAGCAGCAGAAATGAAAACCAATCATATTTTAATGGAAGATGAAGTCGAAGACGGATTGCTTTTGGCTTGTCAATCTTATGTAACAACTGACGAAATCTACGTGGATTTTGATGATGTTTAAAAGTGATATATCTAAAAAAAACCAACCCTGCTAAAGTTTTGAACTTTGGCAGGGTTGGTTTTTTTTAATAACCCCTAAAGAGTGATAAGCAAGAGTTTCTACAAATCAAAACCTAAATCGGTACGATAATATTTCCCTTCAAAATCAATTTTTTCAACGTTTTTGTATGATTGTTTTAAGGCTTCTTCGAAATTCTCTCCATATGATGTTACAGCCAATACACGACCGCCATTTGTAACCACGTTACCGTCTTTTTCTGTTGTTCCTGCATGGAAAACAATCGAATTTTTTACTTGATTCAATCCGTTTATCACTTTCCCTTTTTCATAGTCTTCAGGATACCCCCCAGAAACCATCATCACAGTTGTTGCAGCACGCTCGTCAATCACTACGTTTTCATTGGCTAATGTTTGGTTTGCAACTGCTTGAAACAAGGCAACCAAATCTGATTTTAAACGAGGTATAACTACTTCTGTTTCAGGATCGCCCATTCGTACATTGTATTCAATTACAAAAGGATCGTTTCCTATTTTGATTAAACCAATAAAAACAAAGCCTTTATATTCAATATTTTCATTTTTCAATCCATTAATCGTCGGAATTACAATACGATCTTCCACTTTTTTCATGAACTCTTCATCAGCAAACGGTACCGGAGAAATAGCTCCCATTCCACCTGTATTTAACCCGGTATCCCCTTCGCCAATACGTTTGTAGTCTTTTGCAGTAGGTAATATTTTATATGATTTCCCATCGGTTAACACAAAACAAGACAATTCAATTCCGTCTAAAAACTCTTCAATTACCACTTTAGACGATGCCTCACCAAACTTAGCGTCGACCAACATATTACGTAATTCTTGTTGCGCTTCGGCTAAATCGTTTAAAATTAAAACACCTTTACCAGCGGCTAATCCATCAGCTTTTAAAACATAAGGAGCATTTAATGTTGTCAAAAATTCGCAACCCTTTTCTACCGTATCTTTCGTAAACGCCTCATAGCGTGCCGTTGGGATATTGTTTTTAACCAAAAATTGCTTAGCAAACTCTTTACTGCCCTCTAACTGGGCACCGTGTTGAGATGGCCCAATTACGGGAACATGCTTCAGTTCAGCATCATCTCTAAAAAAATCATAAACACCTTTTACTAAAGGATCTTCAGGACCAACAACTATCATTTGAACCCGGTTTTCCAAAACAAACTGTTTTAATGCATCAAAATCAGTAGGATTAATCGATACATTTTCAGCTACTTGTGAAGTTCCGGCATTACCAGGAGCTACAAACAATTGATTGCATTTTGAACTTTGTGTGATTTTCCAAGCTAAAGCATGTTCTCTTCCACCCGAACCTAATAGTAAAATATTCATAATCTTTAATTGTAATTATATAGGTGCAAAAATAAGGTTTTTAAATCATTAATAGGCCTTTTTCTCGCCTTTGATAGCATTTTTAATTGTTAAATAGATGATTTTTAAATCGAGTAAAAGCGACCAGCTTTCCATATAAAAAAGGTCGTATTTAATGCGATTGATAATGTCAGAATCTTTTTCTATTTCACCTCGATAGCCATGTGTCTGCGCCATTCCCGTGATTCCAGGCTTTATGAAATGACGTGCTTTGAATTTATTAACCTTTACAGCATATTTTTCTGTAAAGTTCAACATGTGAGGACGCGGTCCTACCACAGACATATTACCTATCAAAACATTAAAAAATTGCGGCATTTCATCCAGGCTTGTCCTTCTCATAAAAGCACCTACTCTTGTAATTCTAGGATCATTTTTAATTGCTTCTTCGATATCTGCATTTTCATTAACAAACATGGAACGAAATTTATAACAATCAAATTCCTCGTAATCCAAACCATGTCTTTTTTGTTTAAAAAACACAGGACCTTTTGATTCTAATTTGATTAAAATTGCCAACAAAGGGGTCAACCAAGACATAATCAATACAATCACAAAAAATGAAAAAGTCAGATCAAAAACTCGTTTAATAAATTGATTTAAGGGATCGTCTAAAGGTGTGATTCTCGCAGGCATTACTGGTATAACACCATAGTAATCAACCTTTATATTTGCAGAAAGTCGGTCTCTATGCGAAGGCAAGAACTTTAAAAGTTTTAAATTATTATCTACATAATTTATGAAATCGGCGATTTGTTCAGTACTCGTATCCTCCAAACTCAAGTAAATCTCATCAATTTTATTTTCACAGCAATAAGTCGTGATTTTACGGGTTGAATATTGTTCAAGTGAAAAATGATGCTTCAAAGCGTATCCATAATCTGGGTTGGTAGTTACAAAAGCAACAAACTGCTGTGTTAATTCATCGTCTCCTACAACTACGATTTTTCTAAGATTCCCTTTGTAATATTTCCTAAAGACCTTTAACAAGTAAAAAATCAGATATTTAACAAATATAATGACTGATGAAGTGGCACCTAGGTAAATTGCCAAAATCTTATAATTTGAAGAATAGGAAAACAAACCATTGAAGGTCAGCAAAATAATAGAAAAAATAAAAAACTGAGCGATTACCTTTTGAGCAATTTGAATCAATTTGGTAAATCGATAAACCTGATAAAATTTTGTTATCAAGGAAATGACGATCCATGATAATCCCAAATACAAATAGAAGTGAAAATGTTGAAAAGCACTGGGAAGTAATGTAATAGCCAAAAAAACCAAAACGATTAAATCAAACGTAATGGTGATGGGTCTCAAATACTTGGAATATCTACCTATTTTTCTTTTCATTAATAAATGAATTTAGAAAAATCTTTGTGTTCTTCTTTTGACAATTCTTCTTGGGTCAAGGTCTTAAAGTAATCAAATGTTTTCTTTAACCCTTGGTTTCTAGGTGTTTTTGGTTCCCAATTTAAGATCTTTTTTGCAAGCGAAATGTCTGGTCGCCGCTGCATCGGATCATTTTCAGGCAATGGTTTATAAGTAATTTTCTGATTAGTTTCTGTCAGCTTTAGAATTTCTTGCGCAAAATCATTGATGCTAATTTCATTAGGATTTCCGATATTAACAGGCAGGTGATAATCACTCATCAACAAACGAAAAATTCCTTCAATTTGATCGTCCACGTAACAAAAAGAGCGGGTTTGTTTACCATCGCCAAAGATAGTAAAATCCTCTCCTCTCAGGGCTTGCCCCATAAAAGCTGGTATTACGCGACCGTCATTCAAGCGCATTCTTGGGCCGTAAGTATTAAATATTCGAACGATACGGGTTTCCAAACCATGAAAACTATGATAAGCCATCGTCAACGATTCTTGAAAACGCTTCGCCTCATCATATACACCTCTTGGACCAATAGCGTTTACATTTCCATAATAATCTTCTGTTTGAGGATGAACCAACGGATCTCCATAAACTTCGGAGGTTGATGCGATTAAAATTCGTGCATTTTTAGCTTTTGCTAGCCCCAAAAGATTATGTGTTCCTAAGGAGCCAACCTTTAAGGTTTGTATAGGAATTTTTAAATAATCTATAGGACTTGCAGGCGATGCAAAGTGCAAAATATAATCCAAAGTTCCAGGTACAAAAACAAATTTAGTCACATCGTGATGATAAAATTCAAAATGTTCATTTTTAAACAAATGTTCGATGTTTTTTAAATCACCTGTAATCAGATTATCCATCCCAATAACATGGAAGCCCTCTGCTACAAATCGATCGCACAAATGCGAACCCAAAAACCCGGCAGCTCCGGTTATTAATACACGTTTCATTTATGAAATTTTCGTTAAAACAAAGGTATCATTTTTATATTGAACTTGTCTTGACTTTTTTGATTGAAGCAAAAAATAGTTGTTTTTTGTTCTGTTTAAAGACTTTTTCACACTGCATAGCAGCGCTACGGAGTATAAAAAGAACATTTTGCAGTCAATTGAAAAAAGTCAAGATGAGCTCATTTACTAAAGAATAGCTCTTGAGCCATTTTTGGATAATATGTATCAAATTAAGCTTTGGTTGAATTATTTAATTTGCTATGTTTTCTACCGTAAAACATATAAATAACTACTCCAATCAACAACCATATCGCTAATCGTTCCCAACTTTCTCCAGGGAGCGACAGCATCATAACTACACAAACAATGATTCCCATAATAGGTACGAATGGAACCAAAGGAGTTTTAAAAGGTCGTTCAATATTAGGTTCGGTTTTGCGAAGCACTAAAATTCCGATACAAACCAAAGTAAATGCAAATAAAGTTCCGATACTGACCATATGCCCCAAATCTGAAACAGGCACAAAACCTGCAAAAACACTTACAAATACCATAAAAATGGCATTGGTTTTCCACGGTGTTTGTCTTTTAGACAAATCAGAAAAAAGCTTTGGTATCAAACCGTCTTTACTCATGGAGTAAAACACCCTACTTTGTCCTAAAAGCATGACCAATATCACAGATGTATATCCAGCAATAATAGTGATAATCAAAGCAGTATTTAAAAAATGGTAACCTGTTTTTGCAAAAGCAGTTGCTACGGGTTTGGCGTCATTTTTAAAAATCAGATAATTTTCCAAACCAGTCATTACGTATGCAAACAAAACATACAAAACCGTACAAACCACCAACGATCCTATGATACCAATCGGCATATCTCTCTTGGGGTTTTTAGCTTCCTGCGCAGCTGTACTGACGGCATCAAATCCAATAAACGCAAAAAACACAATACCTGCAGCTCGCATGATACCACTAATGCCATAAACACCAAAATCTTCACTTTTCAAAAAATCAAAAAAACCTAATTGTCCAGATTTAAGTAATTCCTCTCCAGCATTTACGGGAATAAATGGATCGTGATTAGCACTGTCGATAAAACTCCACCCCAAAGCAATGAAAATCAACACAACTGCTACTTTTAAAATGACCAATAGATTGTTTAATCGGGCTGATTCTTGCGTGCCTCTGATTAGTAAAAGTGACAGTAAACAAACAATAATAATAGCAGGAATGTTTACAATGCCACCCTCAAATGGTCCTTTTAAAAATTCCATGGGAATCTCAAGGTTAAAGATCTTTAGCAATTCATTAAAATACTGCGACCAACTGACCGCAACGGTTGCCGATGCCAATGCATATTCCAAAACCAAATCCCAACCAATGATCCACGCAATGAACTCGCCCATAGTTGCATATGAATAAGTATAAGCACTACCCGCAACAGGAATCATTGCAGCAAATTCCGCATAGCAAAGTCCCGCAAAAGCACAACCAATTGCCGCTACGACAAAAGAAATAGCCACTGCCGGCCCCGCATTTTCTGCAGCTGCAATTCCAGTCAGCGAAAACAAACCTGCTCCAATAATCGCACCAACGCCCAAAGCTACCAAACCATATGCTGTGAGGGTTTTCTTTAACGCACCTTCACCTTGTTGCTCCGATTCATGTATTAAAGACGCAATCGTTTTTTTTGTAAAAAATCCCATAGATTCATTGTTTTTTTGTTTGAATTAAAAAACCGTTTAAATCTTTTTAAGTTCCTTGTTTTGTATTAAATACGGCTAAAGCTTTATCTATTTAAAAATAAAGCTTTTAATAAAAAATTTAAACACTTTTTACATTTATAATGTTGTTCTTGATTTCAAATATAGAAAAAAATCTGACGATTTCTTACAAACGATTCAAAATGTGTTCTTATTTGTGGACGTACCATCCGATTTCTTTATCAAATTTCAAGGTAAAATCTTTGGTCATAAACTCAGCATGAGGGTTTTTGTCTTTAGCAATTACCGCAAAAGGAGTGGGCCGTTTGATTAATTTTACTTTTGCAGTTGCTTTATTTTTAGAATTCAGTTTTAACGCCACTTCCGATTGTTCTTGCACTTTGTAAAGATATGTTTTTACCTCAGCTTTATTTTTCCGTTGATCCAAAACGTAATCAGAAGCTAGAGCCGTCAATGAAACACGAACGTTCCAAATAGAATCTTTTGACATAAACCTTTTTCTCACTTCATTGGTTTGCAGCGCAAGAAGCCCGTGACTTTCCAATTCCTTTAAAGCTTCTATTTCTTCACTGTCTTTTTTAAACCGTAATTTTCGCTCTCCCAAATGCATACTCGTACTTTCATAAACAGGATGCTGACCAACAAAATCGTTGATCAACGAAGTCGCTTTTTTAACAGAAAGCGCATCCGAAGAACAGGCGAATAGTCCTAAAACAACTAAAAACGATAATGCAATTTTTCTCATTTCAAATGAAATTTTAGGTAAATATAGTAAAAGCAAAAATGCAAACGTATTTAAATGAAAAAAACCTTCCGTAAAAGAAGGTTTTTTAGAGGCATCTAGCGGATTCGAACCGCTGTAGACGGTTTTGCAGACCGCTTCCTAGCCACTCGGACAAGATGCCTTGTCTAATTATGACTGCAAATTTACTATAAAAATTTAGATTTCAAAGCCCAAACTCCAAAAAATTATTTAGAACTCATCCTGACTTTTTTCAATTGGCTACAAAATGTTCTTTTTGCCTCCTTTTTGTATTTTTTATACTCCGTAGCATTGCTATGCAGTGTGAAAAAGTCTTTAAACAGAACAAAAATAACTATTTTTCACTTCAATCAATAGTAGCTGACCTTGTTTTCTAAAGTAAGGCAAAATTGAATCATTAAAAAATTATTACTATTTTTACAGTCTTAAAAACAATTACAATGAAACTTCATGCAATTGAAGCCGGAAATTTTAAATTAGACGGTGGTGCCATGTTTGGTGTGGTTCCCAAAGTTTTATGGAATAAAACCAATCCTGCAGATGCTAATAATCAGATAGATTTGGCTGCAAGGTGTCTTTTAATCGAAGACGGCGATCGCTTGATTCTAATCGATACTGGAATGGGCAACAAACAATCTGAAAAATTTTTTGGATACTACAATATGTGGGGTGATTTTGATTTAGAAAAATCTTTGAAACAAAAAGGATTTCACAAAGATGATATCACCGATGTATTCCTCACTCATCTTCATTTTGATCATTGTGGTGGAGCTGTAGTATGGAATCATGATAGAACAGGTTTAGAACCTGCCTTTAAAAATGCGACGTATTGGTCCAACAAAGCACATTGGGAATGGGCTACGAAACCAAACGCTCGCGAAAAAGCTTCGTTTTTAACAGAAAATATTCTTCCCCTTCAGGAGAGTGGACAATTAAAATTTGTCGAACATTCTCATCATTCTCTGAAACATCATTCAGAGTTAAATTTTGGAATCCTTTTTGTTGATGGCCATACAGACAAGCAGATGATTCCACATATTAAATATAAAAGTAAGACAATTGTATTTTGTGCTGATCTACTTCCCACAGCAGGTCACATCCCCTTACCCTATGTAATGGGCTATGACACAAGACCTTTGCTGACTATCGAAGAAAAAGATTCTTTTTTGAAACAAGCCGTTTCCAATGAGTACTTGCTGTTTCTAGAACACGATGCGCATAACCCGATTATCACATTAAAAGAAACTGAAAAAGGTATTAGACTGAATGAAATTTACAGTATTAACGATATTTTATGATGTAGTTTTGTAACTATTCCCTTTTTTTGCACACTGATTTAATATAAAAACAAGTTTTTTTCAAATATGAAAGTCAATAAATCAATTTATTTATCCGCTTTATTAGCTTTGGCACTGACGAGCTGTAAAACAGTTAAGTCAACCTATTTACAGGATGTAAGCAATCTTCAAATGATTGAAAATGCTGATCATTTACCTACAAGAGTTTCGGCTTTGTCTGAAAATGATTTACAGCGCTGGAGTCACTTAGATGTTTTGAGAGACACTGTTCCTGGAATGTCTGTGGATCGTGCTTATGAGGAAATTATTAGAAACAGAAAGGGACAAAAAGTTATTGTTGCTGTCATTGATTCAGGTATCGAAATTGATCATCCCGATTTAAAATCTCAAATTTGGGTAAACCCTAAAGAAATTTCTGGCAACAAAAAAGACGATGACAACAATGGTTATATCGACGATATTCACGGCTGGAATTTTTTAGGTGCTGCTAATGAAGAGCAATTAGAAATGGCTCGTATCGTGGGGCGTGGAGATGATGGCTCAACTGAATTCAAAAGAGCAAAGGCTGAATTAGACAAAAGTTTAGCTGAGCTTAAGCCTGCACAAGAACGTTTAAAAAACCTTCAAAATGCCAACGATAAATTAATAGCCTATTTCGAGAAAGTGGACTATAACAAGGAAGATTTAGACAACATTCCCGATACTGCTGACAAAGAAGTGATAGAAGCCCGTAATGCTGCATACAATATTATTGCTCGTGGAGTGGTTAGTGACTATCTAAAAAATCGTCAAAATTATTTAGATTCACAATTAAATCACCATCTAAATCCTCATTTTAATGGACGCAAGACCGGAGATAACATCTTTGATATTAATGACGCCTTTTACGGCGACAACGATGTAATGGGTAACCGCGAACATGCCAAACACGGAACACACGTAGCGGGAATTATTGCACAAACACGACATAATGGAAAGGGCGGAGACGGTGTAGCATCTGAAAACGTTGAAATCATGTCGTTAAGAGCTGTTCCAGACGGAGATGAGTACGACAAAGACATTGCTTTAGCCATTCGCTACGCCGCTGATAATGGTGCAAAAGTAATCAACGGAAGTTTTGGTAAATACTTCGCTCAAAACAGCCAATGGGTTTTTGACGCTATCAAATATGCTGCTGAAAAAGATGTCTTAATTGTGGTAGCCGCTGGAAACGATGCCATGGATTTAAATCCTGATACTGGCGAAGAAATCAAACGTTATCCAAACGACCGTATCGAAGGAACCAACACAGAAGTAGCAGATAATTTCTTGGTTGTAGGCGCTTTAAATCCGGCTTTTGGAGAAAAAATGATTGCAACTTTTTCTAATTTTGGAAACGTTGATGTAGATGTTTTTGCACCAGGAGTTAAAATTTATGCAACTACACCAAACGGAAAATATGAATATTTACAAGGAACATCAATGGCATCGCCAAATGCAGCCGGTGTTGCAGCGATGATTCGTTCGTATTATCCTAATTTAACAGCTCCTCAAGTAAAGCAAATTATGAAAGATTCGGGAGTAGCGGTTCATCAAGAAGTAATCGTTTCAGGAAAGAAAGACGATAAGCGTAACTTCCAAGATATTTCTACATCAGGAAAATTTGTTAACCTTTACAACGCCTTGATCTTGGCAGACAAAGTAGCGAAAGGAAGGAAGTAAATAGTATCATTAACATAAGCTGCTCTCTAAAGGGGCAGCTTTTTTATTGAATTGAATTATGAAAAAGCTTTTACTCTTATTAATCACAGCATCAACAACTGTTTTTGCACAAGACAACCATCCCAATCCTGGTTATTGGCAACAACACGTGGATTACAAAATGGAGGTGACCATGGATGTCGATAATTTTCAATATTCAGGAACGCAAGAATTGGTTTATTCCAACAATTCGCCCGACACCTTAAATCGGGTTTTTTATCATTTGTATTTCAATGCTTTCCAACCGGGAAGTGCTATGGACATTCGCCTTGAAACAATCGAGGATCCAGATCCAAGAATGGTAAAATCTTTTAAGAGTCCGGATGGAATTAAAAAAAAACAAAGTAAAATTTCCAAATTAAAACCCGATGAAATAGGTTATTTAAAAATAAAAAACTTAAAACAAGACGGTGTTTTATTAGAATCGAAAGTGGTAGGAACGATTTTGGAAGTTGATTTAGCTCAACCGCTTTTACCTGGAAACAAGACCACTTTTACAATGAATTTTGACGGTCAGGTGCCGGTAATGGTTCGCCGTGCCGGAAGAAATTCCGATGAAGGTGTGGCACTTTCCATGGCTCAATGGTATCCAAAAATGGCGGCTTTTGATTTTGAAGGTTGGCATCCCGATCCTTATATCGGAAGAGAATTTCACGGCGTTTGGGGAGATTTTGATGTGAAACTGACCTTGGATAAAAACTATACCGTAGGTGGAACCGGCTACCTTCAAAACCCTAACGAAATAGGGCACGGGTATGAAGACGAAGGCGTAAAAGTATCGGTTCCAAAAAAACAAAAAGACCTAACTTGGCATTTTATCGCCCCAAATGTACACGATTTCGCCTGGGGTGCCGATCCTGATTTTATTCACGACAAGATCAAAGGTCCAAACGATGTAGATTTACATTTTTTCTACAAAAACAACAAAGAAATCAAAGAAAACTGGAAAAAACTACAACCCAAAACAGTGGAGTTATTAGCGTTTTTTAATGAATATATTGGCGAATATCCCTACAAGCAATATTCTGTGATTCAGGGCGGCGACGGCGGTATGGAATACGCGATGTGTACACTGATTACCGGGGAACGTAGCTTGCCAAGTTTGATTGGTGTAACAGCGCATGAACTGGCACACAAATGGTTTCAACATGTATTGGCATCAAACGAAAGTAAACACAGTTGGTTTGACGAAGGTTTTACTTCTTTTATATCTGATTTTGCGGTAAAACAAATCATGGAGAAGGAAAATCAAGAAGACGAAAATCCTTTTCAAAGTATGTACAACGCTTATTACTATATGGTTAAAAAAGGAGATGAACAGCCACTTTCTACACATGCAGACCGTTTTGATTTAAATAGGAACTTCGGAATTTCTGCCTACAATAAAGGAGCTATTTTTGTCACACAATTAGCCTATCTGATTGGTTGGGAGAATACATTCAAAAGCATACGACGTTTTTACCACGATTTTAAATTTTCTCACCCGACCCCAAATGATTTCAAAAGGTCTGCCGAACGTGTTACGGGCGCTGTTCTTGATTGGTATTTGGTAGATTGGACGCAAACAACCAACACCATTGATTACGGTATTAAAAACGTTACTCAAGAAGGACAACAAGCACATATTGAATTGGAGCGTATCGGTCGCATGCCAATGCCTATTGATTTGGTTATTATCTATGAAGATGAATCTATGGAAAGTTTTTATATTCCCAATACGTTAATGCGTTGGAGTAAAGAGAACCCCTACCCGGAAATTCCAAGAACGATTTTGGAAGCTTGGGACTGGGCGTTCCCAACATTTGATATAAAATTCGATACCAAAGGAAAAAAAATAAAAACCGTTATTATTGATCCCTCACAACTGATGGCAGATGTAAAAAACAGCAACAATACGATAGAATTATAAAGCAAACAGTAGCTGTTTTAACCTCAACTTGACATTTGAAAGCCCTAATGTTAAATAACAATTACGTTTTTTTAAACATTAGAGTTTCCCTTAAAATCATTGACAAAAAGCGTTAATTTTGCATAGAAATTTAACACTAATTCATAATGAAAAAAAGCATTAGTTACTTAGCTTTAATTACTTTACTTACCGGTACAGCTACACAGGCACAAAACATCGTAACTGGCAAAGTTCAAAGTGCAGAAAACAACACAAAACTTTCTGATGTTCAAGTTCATATTAGAGGGACCTCAGACGGCGTGATTACCAATAACGACGGATCGTTTACGGTATCAACAAATCTTAATGAAGGACAAATTGAGTTTTTCACCTTGGGATATGCTACAAAAAACGTCTCTTTCCAGTTTGAAGACACCAATGAATTGAATTTAGGTACTATCTATTTAAATGAAAGCAACGAATCATTAGATGAAATTGTAGTCATGGCACGTGGTGTAATCGACGTAGCTGAAGGTCGTAGAACGCCCATCGCTGTTTCGACCATTAAAGGAGTTGACATTGAAGAAAAAGTTGGAGCAAGAGATATTACAGCTACAATGGTCAACACACCTTCTATTTATGTTGCCAGCGAATCAAGCGGTTTTGGTGATACACAAATGTACACCCGTGGTTTTGATCAATCCAACACAGCCTTTTTATTGAACGGTCAGCCTATCAACGGTATGGAAGACGGAAACATGTATTGGTCTAACTGGTCTGGAATGGCGGATATTGCCAATGCTATCCAAATTCAGCGTGGATTAGGTTCTTCTAAATTGGCTATTTCATCAGTTGGAGGTACCATCAACTTTATCACTAAAGCAACCGAAATGCGTCAAGGTGGATTTTTGAGAGCTGGAATCGGAAACGATAATTATTTCAAATCTACCGTAGGTTATAGCTCTGGTTTATTGGATAATGGATGGGGAGTTACCGCTATGCTTTCGCACTGGCAAGGCGACGGTTACAACGACATGACCTCTGGACAAGGACAGAATTATTTCGTGTCGATCGGTTACAAACCCAATGAAGATCACAACTTCAACTTCTTGATTACAGGAGCTCCTCAATGGCACAATCAAAACTATGCAAAACGAATTTCCGATTATGCTACTTACGGAAAAAGATACAATAACAACTGGGGTTATTTAAACGGGGAAGCAATCAATGACCGTAAAAACTATTACCACAAACCAGTAATCAACCTTAACTGGGATTGGAATATTGATAACGCTTCTAATTTATCTACCGTGCTTTATGCTTCGTTTGGTAGAGGTGGCGGTACCGGACCTATTGGTT
>Ga0209075_1002687_pt1 | contig 15462 bp, 18 predicted proteins | sample Stecom2011_FD_187523 | JGI IMG/M metagenome (GOLD analysis project Ga0209075, IMG submission 187523) | Agricultural soil microbial communities from Utah to study Nitrogen management - Steer compost 2011 (SPAdes) (version 2) | ecosystem: Environmental > Terrestrial > Soil > Agricultural land... | reverse complement strand
TCGACCATCTGCTGTCACCGGCTGGCCAGGCCATCCTGGCGCGGCACGGTTTTCAGGCACCGTGAGGAAGGGCAGGTGATGGACGCCGTCTGGCCTGCACTGATCCTGTCCCTCAAGGTGGCCGGCTGGGCCACGGCCATCACCCTGCTGCTGGGGGTGGCGGTAGGCTACCTGCTGGCCCGGGCACGCTTTCCCGGGCGGGACCTGCTGGACACCCTGCTGACCCTGCCGATGGTCATGCCACCCACGGTGCTGGGCTACTACCTGCTGGTGCTGCTCGGCCGGCAGAGCGCGTTCGGCGCCTGGCTGCAGGACACCTTCGGCATCAACCTGATCTTCACCTGGCAGGGCGCGGTGATCGCCGCCTCGGTGGTCGCCTTCCCCCTGGTGTTCAAGCCGGCGCGCGCCGCGTTCGAGGCGGTGGACGGCCAGCTGGAGCAGGCGGCGCGGGTGCTGGGCGTGTCCGAGGCGGGCGTATTCTTCCGGGTCACCCTGCCGCTGGCCTGGCGCGGCATCATGACGGGCGTGCTGCTGGGCTTTGCCCGAGCGCTGGGCGAGTTCGGCGCCACCCTGATGGTGGCTGGCAGCATTCCCGGCAAGACCCAGACGCTGTCCATCGCCGTCTATGAGGCCGTGCAGGCCGGCCAGGACGACACCGCCAACCTGCTGGTGCTGATCACCTCGGCGCTGTGCATCACCGTGCTGCTGCTGGCCGGGCGCCTGGCGCCCGGGCGCATCGCCAATCGCTGAGGTGGCCCATGCAGCTTGATCTGGATATCCACAAGACGCTGCGTTCCGGGCGACGGGCGTTCGACCTGCAGGTCAGCCTGCGCAGCGACAGCCAGCGCCTGGTGATCCTCGGTCCCTCGGGAGCGGGCAAGAGCCTGCTGCTCAAGGCCATTGCCGGGCTCATGACCCCCGAGCAGGGCCACGTGCGCCTGGGTGGCTGCACCCTGTTCGACAGCGCCGCGCGCATCAATATGGCCCCCCAGCGACGGCGCATGGCCTACCTGTTCCAGGATTACGCGCTGTTTCCCCACCTGAACGTGCGCCAGAACATCGCCTTCGGCCTGCGCCGCGGCTGGCTGAACCCGCCGCGGCGCACCGACCATGCCGCCGTCGAGCATTGGCTGGACGCCTTCGAACTGCGCGCCGTGGCCGAGCAGTACCCGGCCGAGCTGTCCGGCGGGCAGCGCCAGCGCACCGCCCTGGCCCGGGCGCTGATCGCCGAACCCCGGGCCCTGCTGCTGGACGAGCCCTTCGCCGCGCTGGATGCGCACCTGCGCCGTCACATGCGTGCCGAACTGGACACCCTGCAGCGGCGCCTGCAGGTGCCCATGCTGCTCATCAGCCATGATCCGGAGGATGCCGAGGCGTTCGGCGATCAGGTGCTGTACCTGGACAACGGCCGGCTGACGTCGGCCGTGGGATAGTCTCTCACGGTCCCGGTACCCACTTGCCTTGCAGCAGTTCGCAGCTGGCCGGCAGTGAGGCCAGGTCGTTGTCACTGCGCGCGTAGTAGTAGGCATCGCGTCCGCTGCCCATCAGGTTGCGGCAGATGCCCTGAGCCGGGGTTTCGCACTGCGCCTGGTAGGTGATGGTGCCGGCCTTGCCGCCCATCAGGGCCGAGGTGTTGGCCAGGTCGCTGCAGGTCTTGCGGAAGTCGGCTTCGTTCTTTTCCTGAGGGCTGGCCTGCAGGCAATCCTTGGAGTAGATCTTCTGGCCGAACAGGGCCAAGGTGCCTTCGATCATGCAGGCGCGCTGTTCGAAACTGCCGCTCTGGCTGGCCAGGGCAGCGTTGCCCAGGAGCACGACCAGCGAGCTGGCTGCGAGAAATGCTGTTTTCATTCGTGCGTTCTCATGAAGGGAGAGGAGCCGATGCCTCGGCTGCGGTGAGCCTACTGAAAGCCCTGCTCCCGATGTTCCGTCATCCTTGAAAGTGTGATTCCGTTCGCATGCTGCTCGATATCAGCCCCCTGACCCCGATCCAGTTTCCCCTGCTCGACAAGTTCTATCGGGCCCAGCGCAGTCCCATGCGTATCGGTCGCGCCGAGCGCGCCTGGGTTGCCCGCAGCGGTGGCGAGGTGGTGGCGGGCGTGTGTCTCACGCCCGTGGCGCACGGGTACTGGCTGACCGGCCTGCTGGTGGCACCTGCGTACCGCAACGGGGGACTGGCGACGGCGCTACTGGGACGGTTGCGCGCGCAGGTGAGCGGGCCGATCTGGCTGTTCTGCCATCCCGACCTGCAGGAGTTCTACGAGAGGAGCGGCTATCGCGCGTGCGAGCAGTTGCCGGAAGCGCTGGCTGATCGGCTGGCCAGTTACCGCCGGCACAAGCGCCTGATCGCGATGGTGAACGGCGGGGCAGTGGCGTACGGCTAGTGCCAGGATGGAGAGGCTGGTGCCTGTTTGCGGCGGCCAGAACAAAAAAGGGGTTAGCTTGCGCTAACCCCTTGTTTTGTATGGTGGCTACACCGGGACTTGAACCTGGGACATCAGCATTATGAATGCTGCGCTCTAACCAACTGAGCTATGTAGCCGAGATGGCGCGCATTATTCCCATCCCGCGGAGGGCTGTCAACACCCATCCGCAAAAAATTTTCCGTTGCTTTCAATCGCTTAGCATCGAGGCCCCTGGCGGGCGTGACGGCCGTGGGCTCGTCGCCATCACTTTGATACTATCGGCGCCTGCCTCCGCCAGGTTTTCCGGACCAGCTGCCCGTGGCAGTGGCAAAAGAATGGCCTGACAGTGGTATATTTCGCGCATTTTTTACAGCGGGCCGGCTCATGGATCTTTTGGAAGTACAGCATCTCGCACGCGGAGCCCAGCACGGGGCCAAACTGCATGCCCAGCTGGAGGGACGCCTGTTCAGGGTGACGTCCGGCGTGGTCAGCGTGCATACCGAGCGGGGCATGTGGGTTGTGCCGCCGGGATTCATGGCCTGGATTCCGCCGATGCAGCTGCATCTGCCGGTGACCCACGGCGACATGCGCGGCCTGCGCCTGAATTTCGCCGAGACCTGGAGTCGCGAGCAGATGCCCGCCGCGGCCCGGGTGATCCGTCAGACGCCGCTGCTGGTGTCGCTGCTCGAGGAGATGCCTCTCGACCCCAGCCAGAACGCCGTCTACCTGCAGGTGTTCGCCGACGCCTTCGCGCGCAAGCCGGAACAGGACCTGTTCCTGCCGGTGCCCAACGACGAGCGCCTGCGGCGCATCACCCAGGGATTGTTCGAACAGCCCGACAACGATGCCGACCTGGATGAGTGGGTGGAGATCATCGGGGTGCCGCGTCGCACGCTGACCCGTCGCTTCAACAGGGAAACCGGCATGAGCTTCGCCCAGTGGCGCCAGCAACTGCGCCTGATGCTGGCCATGGAGCAGCTGGCCGCTGGCGAGCCGATCGCCGAGGTGGCCCCGCGCGTGGGCTATCAGAGTGTCAGTGCCTTCATCCAGGTGTTCCGTCGTGCCCTGGGCGAAACGCCCAAGAGCATGTTCGCTTCCTGATCCGTGACCGACCGCCGTGCCAAAAGTGGCATGGCAGGGTTGCCAATCGGCTTTCTCGATCTAGGCTTACGCCGCTCTGGCGCGCCGGTTCCCTGCGGATCGGCACGCCAGGCGGGTGTCCGGCCTCTTCTTTTTTCATTACTTGCCGGGCGCCCTCAGTCAGCATGCGTAAGGAGACGATCATGACTGCCGTGTTCCGCAACATCGAAGAACTGCTGGCCGCCGAAGGCCGTGAGCTGGGCGTTACCGAATGGCTGGAGATGACCCAGGAGCGGGTCAACCTGTTTGCCGAGGCCACCGGCGACCATCAGTGGATCCACGTGGATCCCGAGCGCGCCGCGAAGACGCCGTTCGGTGGCTGCATCGCCCACGGCTACCTGACCCTGTCGCTGGCCAGCCTGTTCATCAACCAGCTGATGCGTGTGGAAAACCTGGTCATGGGCGTCAACTACGGCTGCGACAAGGTACGTTTCCCGGCGCCGGTGAAGGTCGGCTCCCGGGTGCGGGGCAACGGCCTGATCCTCAAGGCCGAGCGCGTGGGCGATGCCGTGCAGCTGGCCGTGCGCCTCACCGTGGAGATCGAGGGTCAGGAAAAGCCCGCCTGCGTGGCCGATACCCTGGCGCGCTTCGTGTTCATGCCGGGCAAATAGCGATTCGCTGCCTGCTGCCGGAAAGGGGCCTGCGGCCCCTTTTCCGTTTGCGCAGGGGCGAAGGTATATGCTCTCTGGCGGAAGAACAGGAGGGAGCTCATCATGGAAACGCAGCAACTGCACCGCGGACGACTGATCGACCATCTGCAACTGGTAGTGCGCGACCTGGCCGCCAGCCAGGCCTTCTACGAGGCAGTGCTGGCCGCCCTGGAAATTCCCATCGGGGGCAGGGGAGAGGACTACTTCTGGGCCGACGAACTGTTCGTGTCCACCATGGACAGCCCCGCCGCGCTAGGCCAGTTGACCGGCCGGCATCACCTGGCCTTCCAGGCCAGGGACCGCGCCATGGTCGATGCCTTCTACCAGGCCGCGCTGGCCAACGGCGGCACCGACAACGGCGCCCCTGGTGAGCGCGGCTATCACCCGGGCTACTACGCGGCCTTCGTGCTCGACCCGGATGGCAACAACATCGAGGCGGTGTATCACGGCCCGGCGCGGCGGAATGTGGGCTCCGTCGAGATCACCTTCTGAACCGACGTCCCTTCGGCCTGTGGCGGGCGTTGCGTCGCCGCGGGCGGACCGCTGGAGTCCTCCGCGGGCGCGGGCCGCGCCGTATCCACGTTCGTTTGGCGAGGCTGCCAGTTCCCCGGGTCGTTCAGGCCAATCTTGAGCGGCATTCAAGGATGCTAGGTTCGCCTCCTGATCGCCACCCAAGACAATCCAGCCCCGGGAGCCGCACCATGGAAAAACTGAGACATGGACCTGAAGACCTTACATGCCGCAGTGAACGGACAGGGTTCCATTCGGAGGGTGTCTGGTGTGCGGCCACGCTGCATTGGCCGGCGGACGTCAGCCAGCAGCCAAGGCCGGCCATTCTCATGGTGCATGGGTGGGGGGGTATTCAGGACGCCCTGACTGTGCCCTTCTACGAAGAGTTCACCCGTGCCGGGTATGTGGTCATGACGTTTGACTACCGCGGCTGGGGTGACAGCGCCGGGCTTCCCCGACAAACCATTTCGGCGCGTCAGCGCATGCGCGACGCCGATGCGGCACTCGCATTCCTCAAAACCCGGCCGGGTGTTGATCCCGCCAGAATCGTGGTCTGGGGCTCGTCGTTTGGCGGTGGCCATGCGGTGGAGCTTGCCGCGGATCACCCCGAACTGGCCGGGGTGATCGCCCAGGTGCCCATGCTGGATGGCATGGCCGCGGTACTGGCAGTGCCGCCGCTGCGCTTGATGAGGTTCGCTCTTTACTGTCTGGCCGACCTGATCAAGCCGGGGCGCCCCGTTTACATTCCGGTGGTCAGCGAGCCCGGAGCGTTTTCTTCAATGGACAGGGATGATGCCCATAAGGCCCTGCAGCTGGCGGAACGCAGCTTGGGGCGCAGGTATGACAACCGTGTCGCTGCGCGCTCGCTGATGACCATGGGCCCCTATCGTCCGCTCAAGCGACTGAAGGAAATCCGGGTGCCCACCTTGCTGCTGGGGGCCACCGAGGACACGGTCGCTCCCTTCGTGGAATCGGCAATCCGCAGGACAGGGAATCCCTGCATCAGGGTGGAAACGATCAAGGCCAACCATTTCCAACCCTACTTCGAGCCTTTCTTCAGCGAGGTCATACGCAAGGAACTGGAGTTCCTGAAGAGCCTGCACCCCGCGACGGAAAAGAAGGAGCGGCAACAGAGCCTGGCGTAGCTGACTGGCCAGGTCCTGAAACGGCCATGTCGGATGTCTGCCCGTGCTCGACGCGAAGCGCTGCTGGCAGGCCCTTGTGCCCGGCAATGAAAAACCCCTTGCAGCCACTGGCTGCAAGGGGTTCGGGGTCCGGCAGGGTTCGCTGAGAGCCAGCGGAATCCTCAGACGTTGAAGCGGAAGTGCATCACGTCGCCGTCCTGGACGATGTAATCCTTGCCTTCCAGACGCCACTTGCCGGCTTCCTTGGCGCCGGCTTCGCCCTTGTACTGGATGAAGTCGTCGTAGGCGATGACTTCGGCGCGGATGAAGCCCTTTTCGAAGTCGGTGTGGATCACGCCGGCGGCCTGGGGGGCGGTGGCGCCGACCTTGACGGTCCAGGCGCGCACTTCCTTCACCCCGGCGGTGAAGTAGGTCTGCAGGTTGAGCAGCTGGTAGCCGGCGCGGATCACGCGGTTCAGGCCCGGCTCTTCCATGCCCATGGACTCGAGGAACATCAGTTTCTCCTCGTCGTCGTCCAGCTCGGCGATTTCCGCCTCGATCTTGTTGCACACCGGCACCACGATGGCGCCTTCTTCTTCGGCGATGGCCTTCACCACGTCCAGGTGCGGGTTGTTCTCGAAGCCGTCCTCGGCCACGTTGGCGATGTACATCACCGGCTTGGTGGTCAGCAGGTGGAAGGTGCGGGCCAGCTTCTTCTCCTCGTCACCCAGGCTCTTGAGCAGGCTGCGCGCCGGCTTGCCTTCGGTGAGGTGGGGGATGAGCTTCTCCAGCAGGTTCTTCTGCGCCACCGCTTCCTTGTCGCCGCCCTTGGCGGTGCGGGCCACGCGCTGCAGCTGCTTTTCGCAGCTTTCCAGGTCGGCCATGATCAGCTCGAGGTCGATGATCTCGATGTCACGCCTGGGGTCCACGCTGTTGGCCACGTGGATGACGTTGTCGTCCTCGAAGCAGCGCACCACGTGGGCGATGGCGTCGGTCTCGCGGATGTTGGCCAGGAACTTGTTGCCCAGGCCCTCACCCTTGGAGGCGCCGGCCACCAGGCCGGCGATGTCGACGAATTCCATGGTGGTGGGCAGCACGCGCTCGGGCTTGACGATGGCCGCCAGGGCATCCAGGCGCGGGTCGGGCATCGGCACGATGCCGCTGTTGGGCTCGATGGTGCAGAACGGGAAGTTCTCCGCGGCGATGCCGGACTTGGTCAGGGCGTTGAACAGGGTGGACTTGCCGACGTTCGGCAGGCCAACGATGCCGCAATTGAATCCCATGGTGTATCCCTCGCGGAGATGAAGCTGAAAAAGGGGAGTGGTCAGGCTTTCTTGCTGTGCAGGGTCTGCATGGCCTTGGTCCAGTCGCCGGCCAGAATCTCCGGGACGACCTCCAGGGCGTTGTCGATGCTTCGGTCCAGCAGTTCCTGCTCGCTGCGCGGCGCGCGGCTGAGCACGTAGCCGGAGACCAGGGAAGCATGGCCGGGATGGCCGATGCCCAGGCGCAGGCGATGGAAGCCGTTGTTGTTGCCGAGCTGGGCGATGATGTCGCGCAGCCCGTTGTGCCCGCCGTGCCCGCCGCCCTTCTTGAGCCTGGCGACGCCCGGGGGCATGTCGAGTTCGTCGTGGGCCACCAGGATGGCATCGGGTTCGATGCGGAAGAACCGGGCCAGCGCGGCAACGGCCTGTCCGCTGCGGTTCATGTAGGTGGTGGGGATGAGCAGACGAACGTCCTGGCCCTGATGGGTGAACTTGCCCACCAAGCCGAAATACTTCTTGTCGAGTGCCAGGCGCGCGCCCTTGAGGTCGGCGAGGCGCTCAACGAAGAGGGCCCCTGCGTTATGCCGGGTCTGGTCGTATTCGGGGCCTGGATTGCCCAGACCGACGATCAGTTGAATAGCCGTCACAGCGAGGGGCCCTTCCGGTGCTTCGAGTGGTCCTGGGGGCAGGACTTACTCGGCGGCGCCTTCTTCCGGCTCGCTGGCGGCAGCGGAGGCGCGGGAAGCCTTGACGTTGGCGACCACCAGGTCGTTGCCGTGGGTCAGGGCCAGCAGCTCAACACCCTTCGGCAGGGTCAGCTGGGACAGGTGGATGTTCTGACCGATTTCCAGGTTGGCCACGTCCACGTCGATGAAGTCCGGCAGGTCCTTCGGCAGGCAGGAAACTTCCAGCTCCGGAGTGACGCGGTACAGCTCGCCGCCAGCCTTGACGCCGACGCAGGTTTCTTCGTTCAGGTAGCGGACCGGCACGTGGGCGGTCAGCTTCTGGCCGGCAACCACGCGCTGGAAGTCGGCGTGCATGACGAAGCTCTTGGCCGGGTGGCGCTGCAGGGCCTTCAGGATCACGTCTTCGGTCTTGTCACCGAAGTTCAGGGTGATCACGCTGCTGAAGGTGACTTCGTTTTCCAGGGCCTTGGCCAGTTCGTTGGCGGCCAGGCTGATGGACTGGGGTTCCTTGTTGCCACCGTAGACAACGGCGGGAACCAGGTTGGCGTTACGACGCAGGCGGCGGCTCGCACCTTTCCCCAGGTCGGAACGCACTTCGGCATTCAGGGTGAGCTTGGTCATGGTTTGTCTCCAGATATACCTGTCGCCCGCACGCTTGCGACCAGCGTTTGGGCGACTCGGAAAAAAGCCCCGCTTGCGGCGGGGCACTTGCGTTCAGAGTCTGCTCCGCCTAGCTGCGGAACATGGCGCTGATCGATTCTTCGTTGCTGATGCGGCGCACCGCTTCAGCCACCACCGGGGCGATGTCCAGCTGGCGAATGCGCGGGCAGGCCTGCGCGGCAGCGGACAGCGGGATGGTGTTGGTTACCACCACCTCGTCCAGGGCGGAGCCTTCGATGTTCTCGATGGCGCGGCCGGACAGCACGGGGTGGGTGCAGTAGGCGTAGACACGCTCGGCGCCGTGGTCCTTCAGGGCCTTGGCGGCATGACACAGGGTGCCGGCGGTGTCGACCATGTCGTCGACCAGCACGCAGGTGCGGCCCTGTACATCGCCGATGATGTGCATGACTTCCGACACGTTGGGCTTGGGGCGACGCTTGTCGATGATCGCCAGGTCGACGCCCAGGCTCTTGGCCACGGCACGGGCGCGCACCACGCCGCCGATGTCCGGGGAGACGATCAGCAGGTTGTCGAAGCGCTGGTCCTCGATGTCGTCCACCAGAGTGGGCGAGCCGTAGATGTTGTCCACGGGAATGTCGAAGAAGCCCTGGATCTGGTCGGCATGCAGGTCGACGGTGAGCACGCGGTTGATGCCCACGTTGGCCAGCATGTCGGCCACCACCTTGGCGCTGATCGCCACGCGGGCGGAACGCGGGCGGCGGTCCTGGCGGGCGTAGCCGAAGTAGGGGATCACGGCAGTGATGCGCGAGGCGGAGGAACGGCGGAAGGCGTCGGCCATCACCACCAGTTCCATCAGGTTGTCGTTGGTGGGCGCACAGGTCGGCTGGATCAGGAAGACGTCCTTGCCGCGGACATTTTCATTGATTTCAACGCTGATCTCGCCGTCGGAGAACTTGCCGACGGAAACGTCGCCGAGGGGGATGTGCAGTTGCTTGACGACGCGACGCGCCAGGTCGGGGTTGGCATTCCCCGTGAAGACCATCATCTTGGACACGCGCAGTACCTGCCTGGATTGGGTCCGATGAAATTGAAAAGCTGTTCAAAAAGGCGCGCTTTTTGAACAGCTCTGGAAAATGGCAGGGGCGGCTGGATTCGAACCAACGCATGGCAGGATCAAAACCTGCTGCCTTACCGCTTGGCGACGCCCCTGTAGGCTTTCACTTCGAATGACTGGTCGGGGTTATGGCAGGGGTGGCTGGATTCGAACCAACGCATGACAGGGTCAGAACCTGTTGCCTTACCGCTTGGCTACACCCCTGTATCGATCCCGATTCAGGCATTCACTTCCCTGGCCAGTTCTTCAAGTCGACGGTGCAGCGGAGACCGGTTGCAGCCGCGAGCGATGAAGCTTGGCAGAGTGGCTGGAAGTTGGCGCGAAACTCTATCAGCTTCATCGCGACTTGGGAAGCTCCCAAATACACAAGATCCAGTGCCGGTCATTTTTGCCTGAACAAATTTGTTCAGCAATATCAAAGCGTTGCGAACTTCTTCGTAGCGCTTCTCAACCACCGGCTGGCAGTCGTTATGACCGCCCCCCTCAGGAAGGCTGCGAACTGTAATGGCCGGCGTATCACGTGTCAACTCCGGGTCGGTAAAAATTTCTGCTGTACTAACAGACACTTGCGGTGCAACCACCAGGTACCAGGGTTCCGGCGGGCTGACCGGGGTGAGCTTTTCGCCGACGCCTTCGGCGAAGGCCGCCCGCCCGCGCACGAACACCGGCACGTCTGCGCCCAGCGCCAGGCCCAGCTCGGCCAGGCGATCCTCGCTCCATTCCAGTCCCCACAGATGGTTCAGGCCCACCAGGGTGGTGGCCGCGTCCGAGCTGCCGCCGCCGATGCCGCCGCCCATCGGCAGGCGCTTGTCCAGCCAGATGTCAGCGCCCAGGCGTGTGCCGGACTGTTCCTGCAGGCGCCGCGCGGCGCGCACGATCAGGTTGCTGTCGTGGGGCACGCCGGGCACCTCGGTGTGCAGGCGGATCTGGCCGTCCTCGCGGCGCCGAAAGCCCAGGTCGTCGCCGTGGTCGAGGAACTGGAACAGGGTCTGCAGCTCGTGATAGCCGTCCGGGCGACGGCCGAGGATGTGCAGGAACAGGTTGAGCTTGGCCGGGGCGGGCAGGATCAGTTGGGCGTCTTGCATGCGCGGTCGTTTCGTTGTGCGTGGGGGAGGCAAGGGAGCGTGGCGCGTTACTGGCCCAGCAGGCGCGGTCGCCAGTCCTTGATCACCAGGGTGATTTCCAGATCCCGGCCGTAGAGTTTCAGGCGCGAGGGCAGGGCGAAGCCGTCCTGCTCCATGTAATCCAGGTAGTCCACCTGCCAGTCGTCCTGGGTCAGGCGCGCCAGTCGGCTGTCGGCGTCGAGGATCAGCTGGCTGCGACCGTCGGGCTCGGGCAGGCCCCGTATCCACCAGAGCAGGTGGGTCACCGGCAACTGCCAGCCCAGCTGCTGTTCCAGCAGGGCCTCGGGCGATTCGGCGCTGAAGCGGCCCTGGTTGGCGATTTCCAGCTCGGTGGAGCCGGGCCGACCGATCAGGCGGCTGGCGCCCTGGCCCAGAGGGCCGGACAGGCGGATGTCGAAATAGGACTGGCGCTGCAGCCACTGCAGGGTGGCGCTGCCGGAGTCGTCGGGGGTCTTCAGGCCCAGCTTGCCGGTGATCTGCCAGCCGTCCACCTGGCTGACGTGGATCTTGTGGGCCTGCCACTGGGCGGGATTGCCCAGGCCTTCCATGAGTTCGCGGGGCTTCTGGGCGCAGCCGGCGAGCAGGGCGAGGACGGCGAGGAAAAGGGCAAGGCGTTTCATGGCGATCAGGGGTTCTCCGAGCCGGTCAGTCGTTGCACCGTGCGGCGCAGGATGTCGCTATCCGGGTCGCTCTTCAATGCCTCGGCCCAGACCTTGCGGGCTTCGCGCTGCTTGCCGCGCGCCCAGAGCACCTCGCCCAGGTGGGCGGCGATTTCCGCGTCGGGCAGTTTCTCCAGGGCGATGCGCAGCAGGCGCTCGGCTTCCGCCAGGTTGCCCAGGCGATAGTTGACCCAGCCCAGGCTGTCGATCACCGCCGCGTCGTCCGGGCTCAGGTGGTAGGCCTGCTCGATCAGGGCGCGGGCTTCCTCGTGGCGGTTGGTGCGGTCGGCCAGGGTGTAGCCCAGGGCGTTCAGGGCCATGGCATTGTCCGGTTCCTGTTCGAGGATCACCCGCAGGTCACGTTCCAACTGGGTCAGGTCGCCGCGCTTCTCGGCCAGCATGGCGCGGCTGTACAGCAGGTTCAGGTCCCCCGGGTATTCGGCCAGGGCCTGGTCGATCAGGCGGCTGGCGCGTTGCGGCTGGTCATGGCGGCTCCAGGCCTCGGCCTCGATCAGGTACAGCTGCACGGCGTATTCGGGATAGCTGGCGCGCGCCTCGCGCAGCAGGCGGGCGGCCTCGCTGCCGCGCTGGCGCTCGAACAGCAGGGTGCTCTGGCGCGCCAGGGCCGGCAGGTACTCGTTGCCGGGCTCCACCTGGGCGTAGGCGGCCAGCGCCTCGTCCGGCCGGCCCAGCTCCTCGTGCACGCGGCCGAGGTGCAGCAGGGCGGCGTTGCGGTGGGCGTCGCGCTCGAGCAGGGTTTCCAGCAGGCCCTGGGCGCCCTGCCAGTCCTCGATTTCCATGCTCACCAGGGCCAGGGAGAAGCGCAGGTCGTCATCGTCCGGGTGCTGCCTGACCAGCTCGGAAAAGGCTCGATGGGCCTCGGGCAGCTTGCGGCGATCGACCAGCAGGCGGGCCTCGGCCAGACGCAGACGCTTGTCGTCCGGGTGCTGGCGGATGGCCTTGCGCAGCAACGGCAGGGCCTCGTCGCCGCGGTCCAGGCTCTGCAGCAGGCGGGCGCGCAGCAGCAGGGCGCCGATTTCCTGCTGGGTCAGGGCCGGATGATCGAGCAGCGCCAGGGCCTCTTCCGGCCGGCCGTCCTGCTGCAGCAGCAGCGCCTTGCCGTAGAGCAGCTGGGAGTTGTCCGGGTAGCGGTTCAGCAGCTGGTCGAAGCTGTCCCGCAAGCCGGCGCGGGTCTCGGGATCGGTTTCCGCCGCCGACAGGGCCAGGAAGTCGAAGTGCGGATTACCCTTGTGGCGCAGGATGGCCTCCATGTGCGCCAGAGACTCCTCGAAGCGTCCGGCGCGGGCCAGCTGGATGGCGGCGGCGCGGCGGGCCTCGACATTCTCCGGGGCGCTTTCGGCCCAGATGCGCGCGCTGTCCAGCGCCGCCTCGGTGGCGCCCAGGTACTCGGAAATCCGATAGGCGCGCTCGGCCACGCCCGGGTCGCGGGTGGCCTGCGCCTCGCGCAGATAGTTGGCCAGGGCGATGTCGAAGCGCCCGCGCTGGCCGGCCAGTTCGGCGGTGAGCAGGGCGAACAGGGTGTCCGGGGCGAACGAGGCGTACTCGACCGGTTCCTCGGGCGTGGTGTCCGCCTCGGTGGTGTCGTTGGGGGCGGAGGGCAGTGTCTGGCAGCCCAGGAGCAACAGGCTGGCCAACAGCGCGACGAATATCTTCATGAAGGGGTAACTCACCTGCTTTGCGCCATCATGACACAGGCCTGCCGGCAAGCCCATCGGCGGCGCAGGGTCTCTGGGAGTTGTTCAAACATCGGCGACATAGGACAATTACGCGCTTCCCTGATCCGACCTAAGACGTGCATGGCCTTCCTCGCCCTTGGAATCAACCACAAGACCGCTTCCGTGGATATCCGCGAGCGGGTGGCGTTCACGCCCGAGCAAATGGTCGAGGCGCTGCAGCAACTGTGCAGCCGGACGCCCAGCAGTGAAGCGGCGATTCTCTCGACCTGCAACCGTAGCGAGCTGTATCTCCATCAGGACGACCTGCAGCCGGACCGGGTGCTGGAGTGGCTGGCCGATTTCCACCGCCTGAGCCTAGACGAGCTGCGTCAGTGTGCCTACGTGCATGCCGACGAGCAGGCCGTGCGCCACATGATGCGCGTGGCCTCGGGGCTCGATTCGCTGGTGCTCGGCGAGCCGCAGATCCTCGGCCAGATGAAGTCCGCCTACGCGGTGGCCCGCGAGGCCGGCACCATCGGCCCGCTGCTGGGTCGCCTGTTCCAGGCCACCTTCAGCACCGCCAAGACAGTGCGCACCGACACCGCCATCGGTGAGAACCCGGTGTCGGTGGCCTTTGCCGCGGTGAGTCTGGCCCGGCAGATCTTCAGCCGTCTGGAGAACATGCAGGCCCTGCTGATCGGCGCCGGCGAAACCATCACCCTGGTGGCCCGCCACCTGCATGAGCAGGGCGTGCGGCGCATCGTGGTGGCCAACCGCACCCTGGAGCGCGCCCGCAACCTGGCCGACGAGTTCGGCGCCAGGGCGGTGCTGCTGTCCGACATTCCCGACGAGCTGGTGAACAGCGATATCGTCATCAGTTCCACCGCCAGCCAGCTGCCCATCCTCGGCAAGGGTGCCGTGGAGCGTGCGCTGAAACTGCGCAAGCACAAGCCGATGTTCATGGTGGACATCGCCGTGCCCCGCGACATAGAGCCGCAGGTCGGCGAGCTGGAGGACGTCTACCTGTACACCGTGGACGACCTGCACGAGGTGGTGGAAGAGAACCTCAAGAGCCGCCAGGGCGCGGCCATGGCCGCCGAGGAGCTGGTGTCGCTGGGCGCCGACGAATTCATGGCCCGCCTGCGCGAGCTGGCCGCGGTGGATGTGCTCAAGGCCTACCGCCAGCAGGCCGAGCGCCTGCGCGACGAGGAGCTGGCCAAGGCCCAGCGTCAGTTGCAGAACGGCGGCAAGGCGGAAGACGTGCTGGCCCAGCTGGCCCGTGGCCTGACCAACAAGCTGCTGCACGCGCCCAGCGTGCAGCTCAAGCGCCTGACCGCGGACGGCCGCCTGGATGCCCTGGCCGTGGCCCAGGAGCTGTTCGCCCTGGACGAGACCAAGAGATGAAGGCATCCCTTCTGAAGAAGCTGGAAGGGCTTCAGGATCGCTACGAAGAGCTCACCGCGCTGCTCGGCGACGCCGAGGTGATCGCCAACCAGAACCAGTTCCGGGCCTATTCCAAGGAATACGCGGAGGTGGAACCGGTGATCCTCGCCTACCGGGATTTCTGCAAGGTGCAGGCCGACCTGGAAGGCGCGCGCGAGATGCTCAAGGACAGCGATCCGGAGCTGCGCGCCATGGCGGAGGAAGAAGTCGAGCAGGCACGCGCCGAGCTGGAAACGCTGGAGGATCGACTGCAGCGCATGCTGCTGCCGCGCGACCCCAACGACGGCCGCAACGTGTTCCTGGAAATCCGCGCAGGCACCGGCGGCGACGAGGCGGCGATCTTCGCCGGCGACCTGTTCCGCATGTATTCGCGCTACGCCGAGAAGCAGGGCTGGCGCATCGAGATCCTCTCCGAGAACCCCGGCGAGCATGGCGGTTTCAAGGAGATCATCACCCGTGTCGAGGGCGACGATGTGTACGCCCGGCTCAAGTTCGAGTCCGGCGTGCACCGCGTGCAGCGGGTGCCGGAGACCGAATCCCAGGGCCGCATCCACACCTCGGCCTGCACCGTGGCGGTGCTGCCCGAGCCGGACGAGCAGGCGGCCGTCGAGATCAACCCGGCGGACCTGCGCATCGACACCTACCGGGCCTCGGGCGCGGGCGGCCAGCACGTGAACAAGACCGAGTCGGCCATTCGCATCACGCACCTGCCCACCGGCATCGTGGTCGAATGCCAGGAAGAGCGCTCCCAGCACAAGAACCGCGCCAAGGCCATGGCCTGGCTGGCGGCCAAGCTGCAGGACCAGCAGGATGCCGCGGCGCACAAGGAAATCTCCGACACCCGCAGGCTGCTGGTGGGCTCGGGCGACCGCTCCGAGCGCATCCGCACCTACAACTTCCCGCAGGGCCGGGTGACCGATCACCGCATCAACCTGACCCTGTATTCCCTGGCGGAAGTCATGGCCGGGGCGGTGGACCAGGTCATCGAGCCGCTGCGCCAGGAATTCCAGGCCGACCAGCTGGCGGCGCTGGGGGATTGAGTCGTTTCCGG
>Ga0209075_1002686_pt1 | contig 15471 bp, 15 predicted proteins | sample Stecom2011_FD_187523 | JGI IMG/M metagenome (GOLD analysis project Ga0209075, IMG submission 187523) | Agricultural soil microbial communities from Utah to study Nitrogen management - Steer compost 2011 (SPAdes) (version 2) | ecosystem: Environmental > Terrestrial > Soil > Agricultural land... | reverse complement strand
GCTTCCCTTTCTGTGATCCCGCTGGGATTCGAACCCAGGACCCTTACATTAAAAGTGTAATGCTCTACCGGCTGAGCTACGGAATCTTTTTCTTGTTGTTTTTATCAACGAGGTTGCAAATATATAATGATTATTTAGACTTACAAGTGAGAAATCGTATTTTTTATAAAAAAAATAAGTGTTTGAAATTCTTCTTGATAAGAAAGCTACTATAAACGATTGTTTAATATGTTGTTGTATAGTAACATTACTCTATATAATGTTGAATTGAATCCTTATTATTTCATTAAATTTGTACTATGCAATCAAAACGAGTGTTTCTTATAGGTTATATGGGGGCTGGTAAAAGCTCTGTTGGCAAAAAAATGGCAAATTCTTTTGGTGTCCCTTTTATTGATATTGATTCGCTTATTGTGGAAAAACACAAAATGAGTATTAATGATTTTTTTAGAAAATATGGAGAAGAAACCTTTAGGGATGAAGAAACTAAGGTATTGAAAGATGTTATTTCTGCTCACAATGAAGCGATTATAGCTGTAGGAGGTGGGTTGCCTTGTTTCAATGATAATATGACGATAATCAACAAGGAAGGGGTGAGTATTTACCTTCACCGACCTGCAAAAGAGCTTTTTGCAAGATTAAAAAACAAAAAAGAGGATAGACCTTTGATTAAAGATTTATCAGATCAAGAGTTACTTACATTTATTGAGAACCAACTACAGGAAAGAGAAAAATTTTATAATCAAGCTCACTTGAAAGTGGGGAGAGATGAACAAAAGTTAAGTTCCTTAAAAGAAATATTAAAAAACAAAAAAGGTAATGCTTTCATGTAAAGAATACATTCAAAGTTAATCTTTTATTATCCATTGTATTGCTTCCTCTAAATCTCTAAACATTTTGGTGTTTTGCACATTCTCATATTTGTACATAAACCTAACTATTAATTGCATGGGAAGTTGAGTAGTGACTATGGCAATTTTATTTTCTTCTTTGTTGTGCTTAAAGAAATATTGAAGAGATTCGTCGGTAGGTAGAACTAAGTTTTCTACTGTATTTACAATCACTTTGTAGGGAGTGTTGTTTGATGTGGTAATAAAATAATCAAATTGATCAATAGTTTCTTGTAAATCGTATTCTGCGTTAGTATTTTTCATTTTGAGCAAGAAAAAACCTCTCTCATCCCAATGAATTGACACCACATCACTTTCGTATTTCTTGCTAATTTTCATCCTAATTATAATACCGGACAAATATATATCAAATAATTAAAAAGAAACTGATTTATATTCTTTTTGTTTTGTTAAACACGATAAATAAGACTTTAAAACTCGGTTTATTGTCGATGAACTCATTTTTACTGTAGCTTGATCTCATCATTGAATTTGTCTATTTTATATGCTTTTTTGAATGAAAACGACCTAAAAAAGTCGTGATGTTTATATTTATTTGTTTTTGAAATTTGGCACTTGTAATACAAAATAATTAAGTCAATGACTAATTAGAGAGTAGTTTTGTATATTTGAAGCCATGCAAAGATTTTTAATCATACAAACAGCATTTTTAGGAGATGTTATTTTAATGACGCCTGTTATTTCTGAATTAAATAGAATTTATCCAGACTCTAAAATTGATGTTGTAGTTAGAAAGGGAAATGAATCTTTGCTTGCCCAAAATTCAAAGATAAATAAGGTGTTTATTTGGGATAAAAAATCTAAAAAATACAGTAGTTTATATTCTACAATAAAAAATATTAGACAATACAAATACGATGAAGTGATTACCCTACAGCGTTATACAAATGCAGGATTAATGACGTATTTTACAAAAGCGAAAAACAAAGTCGGGTTCGATAGAAATTCACTTTCTTGGATTTACCACATTAAAGTTCCCCACTCATTATTAGAAGGAAGCCATGAGGTAGAAAGAAACCTACGGACTATTTCACATCATGGTGCTGAAAAGCGCATTCGTCCAGAGTTATTTCCATCTGTAGAAGATTATCAAAAAGTAAAACCTTATCAACAGGAAAGATATTTTTGTGCAGCTCCTGCTTCTGTTTGGGAAACAAAGAAATTACCAATAAAGAAATGGGTAGAATTGATTCAGCAATTAATTTCAATGGGAAATGTGTATTTACTTGGAGGCCCTGAAGATAAGACTTTGTGTGATGAAATTATTGCTCAAACATCTTCGCTGAAAGTTCAGAATTTATGTGGTAAACTCAGCTTATTGCAAAGTGCAGCTCTGATGAAAGAAGCGACTATGAATTTTGTTAATGATTCTGGTCCTTTACATATCGCATCTGCAATGAATGCACCCACACGCGCTTTCTTTTGTTCTACAATTCCAAAGTTTGGATTTGGTCCTTTAGCTGATGATTCAAAAGTCATTGAAGTAAAAGAAAAATTGGAATGCCGACCTTGTACTTATCATGGGCGAAAGAAATGTCCTTTACAACATTACAAATGTGGAAATATGCTCGATGTTTCCTTGAATAATCTTGACTTATAACTGCAGATTTTATGGAATCATTTTACTCTTTAATCTATTATAAAACCAATCCCTTGACAGATGAAATGTTTGCGATTGCAATTTTGGCAGGCGGGGGAGAAGGCCCATTCATGTATGTGTCAAAAGCAAGGATGGCGGCATTAAAAAAAATCATGAGTCATAATAGTTTTTTGTCTTTAAAGAGACACTTGAGAACCTTGTTGGATAAAGTCGAATCAAGTAGAAAAGAAGCTGCTGGGGTCTTACTTTTTGACCCTGTTTTTTCTTTATCACAGCTGGAAGATCTAGCTAAACATTCGAAAGAGGCTATTGTTTATAGTCAACCCATCACGATAAATGAATGGATGGACGCTGATTTTTTTACAAAGTTTTCCGAAGAATTCCTCGGTGAAAAAATATCTGAATAATACAAAAGTGTAATTTATATCTTACTAATGAATTGATAAGTTAAATTACAAATTTCATTCAATTTATTCGGCATTTGCTCTTCATTGTAGGGTTGAAAAGTGTTAAAAGTATGGTTTGCATCACTAATGATTATTAAGCTTCCACCAGTCCATGCGCTTAAACTATCAGACTCAGATAAATTAACAGTTTCATCTTTTTCTCCATGAATATGTAAAGCAGGTATTGATAAGGACTTTGCTTGTTCCTCAATGTTTAACTTATGTTTGTTTGTTGACCAATCTTCATAAAAGCTAAAATAATGCTTCATCTTTTGCTTTGTCCTGTTATTTACCACAGTATAAAATCCATTTTCTCTCCATTGATCTAATTCTTCGCCTTTTGGGAAACGTTGTTCAATATTTGAAATTGACGCCCATGTGATAAGCGAAGTAACTTGAGGATGACTTGAAGCTAAAACAGCTATTCCACCACCGCGAGAGTGTCCAACTAAATGAATTTTTTTTGAAGATAAATCAACTTTTGAAGAGAGCCAATTTAAGACATGGTTTACATCTTCTAATTCATAGGAATAGCAATTCTTAGCAAAGGCTTCGAGGTCTGGAAAGTCGATAGGCTGGTCAACTGTACCACCATTATGACTCATGTTAAATTTACAGAATGCAATTCCGCTACTCACAAAGTAATCTTGAACTAAATTCCATGCGCCCCAATCTTTATAACCTTTAAAGCCATGGATAAAAAGAATAATGTCTTGATAATTTCCTACGGGCTCTTGAAAGTCAACAAGTGAATGCCTTCCATTCGCTCCTACGTATATTTGATTAACTAAATTCATCGGTTATTGTAGATTTATCCTATTTCTTCTGTTAATTTTAGTAATGTGGACGAATCAATGTCATGTCCTCCATCGTATAACTTAATATGAGTGATGAATTTTTGTTGATTAAAATAGGCTTTTATTTCTTCAATTTTATCTTTAAAAAATACGTCTGATTCACCAACGACAAAGTAATTATTGGATTTAAACATTCCTATCTTATCATCTTCAAAAGATAAGTCTTCAGCATAGACACTGCCCCACAATACAAAATGGTCTGCATTAAAATTCCCTTTTTGGTGCCACCTAGAAGCTGTTGCACCACCTTGAGAAAATCCGAGTAAAATTTTATTTTTATAAGTGTGATTGAGCAGTAGGTGAGAAGCCAATTGGTTCAAGTAATTATTATTATCTTCAATATCGTCTAATCTTGCCTCTTTCGTCATCCATGAAGCACCTACACGTCCATTCGTACCTTTTCTATAAAACCGATGGAAACCTTCTGGCGCGACAATAAAATTCTTTTCTGGATCTAATACGTGAAATTTTCTAATAAAAAATTGCGCCAATTGTGCATAGCCATGTAATACAATCCAAATGTTATCAGCACTTTCAGGATTTCCGTAGGTGTAATAACGTACGGTTTTAGATATTTGAATCTTATGTTCCAAAAGTTTATTTATTTAATGGTTAAATCCAATAGTTTTTCGTCTTCAATGTAAGCTTCTAATCGATCACCTATAGCAATTGATCCAACACCTTCGGGAGTACCTGTAAAAATTAAATCTCCTGTTTTTAAAGTGAAAAATTTGGAAAGATATGCTATGATTTTATCCACGCTAAAAATCATGTCCCTACTATTTCCTTTTTGAACAATTTCACCATTTTTTAAGAGATGAAAGTTGATGTTTTGGATGTTTTTATTTTCCAAAGAGAGAAAGTGAGTACCAATTGGCGCGCTGTTATCAAATGCTTTGGCAATTTCCCAAGGATGACCATTTTCTTTACATTTACTTTGTAAGTCACGGGCAGTGAGGTCTAATCCAATACCCACTTGTTCGTAGTATTTATGCGCAAATTTTTCGGAGATATTTTTACCTACTTTATGAATGCGAACTACCAATTCACATTCATAGTGAATATCATTAGTGAAATCAGGATAATAAAAATCTTCTTTTTTCCCTAAAATCGCAGTGTCTGGCTTCATAAAAAACAAAGGTTTTTCAGGAATTGAAGCGTTCATTTCATGCGCATGATTGACGTAGTTCCTTCCGATACAAAAAATCTTCATTCTATTTTGAAAATTTGTTTTTTAAAGCTTCTAATTTACTATCTAATTTTTTTTCTTCAATTTCTTTTTGAATTTCTTTTCTTTTTTGCCTATCCGCCTTAATTCTCTCCATTTCCTCTTTCAATACAAGCTTAGTGTATCGAGGGAAATTACTGTTCATCATCCAACCATAATATCCAGGCTCAACTTTATCAACTTCCTCAACTGTTTTACCTTTATGTTTACCAAAATTATAAATTAACTCTCCCTTATTATTTTTCGCTATTCTGCCTGCAAAATCAACGATTTTATATTTATTATTTTGTGAGAAATCGGCTAAGAAATTGATGTCATTTTCTAACTCATCATATTTTTTTAATTGTGCTTTAAAGACTTCGTAAGTAGCCTTTACATCGGCAAAAGCGCTGTGTGCATTTTCTAAATCCTTTTCACAATAGAATTTATAAGCGGCAGCAAGAGTACGTTGCTCCATTTTATGAAAAATATTTTGAACATCAATAAACTTTCTTGAACGCATATCGAAGTGATAATCAACTCTTAAAAATTCTTCAGCCAACATGGGAATATCGAATTTATTTGAATTGTATCCTGCTAAGTCTGCATCTCCAATAAAGTCAGCAATTTGCTTGGCTACCTCTTTAAACGTGGGGGAGTTTTTAATATCTTCTTGCGTAATGCCATGAATTGAAATACTTTCCTCTGAAATTTCCATTTCTGGATTGATTCGTAGGGTTAGTTCAGTCTCTTCACCTTCTGGGGTGACTTTTAAGATTGAAATTTCAACAATTCTGTCTTGGGAAACATCTAAACCTGTTGCCTCAATATCAAATATGCACAGGTTTTTTTTTAAATTCAAATTCATTTTTTATAAAAATAAAAAGTGGGACTGTCCCCACTTGTTTTGATTTACTACAAAGATGCTGTCTTTAATGCTAAAAAGCAAAGGAATTGATAAAAACTTGAGTAAAGTACGGGTGAAGGCATAACAAAAATAGCCGCCTCAAAACGATTCATTGAGACGGCTACTATCTAATATATTGATTTATTAGAGTTGTTGATTCACATCAAATGCCTCTAAATATTCTGCTACTCTTTTTACAAACATTCCTCCTAAAGCCCCATCAACCACACGGTGATCGTAAGAGTGAGAAAGGAACATTTTGTATCTGATACCAATAAAATCGCCTTCTGGAGTTTCAATTACTGCAGGTACCTTACGGATTGCTCCTGTAGCTAAGATAGCAACTTGTGGTTGGTTAATGATAGGCGTTCCCATCACATTTCCAAATGTACCCACATTGGTTAAGGTATATGTACCACCGCTTATTTCGTCAGAAGTCAATTTCCCAGCACGCGCTTTATTAGCTAAATCATTCACTTGCTTAGCTAAGCCGTATAAGTTGAGTCTGTCAGCGTTTTTAATCACAGGAACAATTAAATTTCCTGAAGGTAAAGCAGCTGCCATTCCAATGTTAATGTTTTTACGTTGAATGATTTTATCACCATCTACGCTTATGTTAATCAATGGAAAATCTTTTATAGCTTTTGCTACAGCTTCAATAAATACAGGTGTGAATGTGAAGTTTTCTCCTTCTCTTTTCTTGAAATCAGCTTTGATTTTATTTCTCCAATTCCAGATGTTGGTTACATCCGCTTCTACAAACGAAGTTACGTGTGGAGAAGTTTGTTTTGAACGCACCATGTGTTCAGAAATCAACTTTCTCATTCTGTCCATCTCAATGATTTCGTCTCCTTCCATTGTAGGAATACTTGGAGCTGGAGCAGCTTTCTGTGGAGAAGCCGCAGGAGAAGAAACAGAAGGAGTTTGAGTAACTGAAGGCTGTAGTGAAGGTGTCGTTACACTTCCTCGATTTTCAATAAAGTTCAGTATATCTTTTTTTGTAACTCTTCCATTTTGCCCTGTTCCTTGGATACTTTCCAGTTCAGTCATACTAATTCCTTCTTTTGAAGCAATACTTCTTACTAATGGAGAGTAGAACTTACCGCTTGGGCCATTCTTATCAATTTCTACTGCACTTGTAACTGTAGCAACTGCATCATTTATTGTTTGACTCACTGTCTCAACTGCAGCTTGAACTTCTTCTGTGGCTGGTGCACTTGTTTCAGCTACAGATCCGTCCGTAGAAATAATTGCAATCACGTCACCCACTTGAGCAACTTCATCTTCTTGAAATAATATTTGTGTAATTGTTCCAGAAACTTCGGACGGTAGTTCGTTATCAACTTTGTCTGTTGCTACTTCTACTAATGGTTCGTCCATTTCAACCGTGTCACCAACTTTCTTTAACCAGTTTGTAATGGTTGCTTCGGTGACACTTTCTCCCATTTTAGGAAGACGAATTTCTACTTGTGACATATTATTTTGAGTTAAATTCTATTTTATTGAGGTACAAAAATACTCTAAAATTCATCAAATACAAATGTATAATAGGGATTTATCTATTCAAGATTCTCCAATTCTTCTTTAAAATCATAATATCCTTGAAGATAGTATAGTCTCGGGCATAAATTAAATTAAGCTTTGCACGCGTAGCAGAGTTTAATTCAGCACTTTGCCCCTCCGATGGAGTAAGTATTCCTTTTCGGATATATGGCAAGCCGCGAGTGAGTGGTTTATTCTCTGTGTAATATCCTACCCATGATTTTTTACCTATTAATACTTCCCAGCAGTTTGAGATAAATTTAATTTTATTATCATAAAACCAAATGATAATGGGGGAGATGAGCAGTAAAGTCAATGAAACAATAAAATCAAAAGTTCGTTTGTTTCGTTTGTTGGATATCGTGGAGATGTTGTCAATGTCCATAATGTATAAATCTCCAGATGTATCAATAGAGTTGCTCCCAATCAAATACATGCTGTTGGGCTGTGCAATTTTAAATTCAACTTTATCTGATGCAGCTCTTGACATCCAGTTGATGATACTTTCTGCAGAAGTGTTTTTGGCACAAAAAATAACTTCATCAATTTTATGAATATCAATGATTTGATCAAGTTGATTTAAGTTTCCACTGTCATTTGTATTTTTTTTACCCTCTGGAGAGACACTGTGAATTTTACCTAGTTTATTCATCGAGCTTTTTAAAATCTGCTTCACTCTTTCTATTTCCTCTTCATCACCTACAATCGCAAAATTTGTACTTCTTGTTTCCTTTAAGTCATATTTACCTCCTACAACAAAATGTAATATGATTCTTGATAAAAGATAGTAAACGAGAACTAAAACAGAACTCAGGAGTATGAAAAGTCTAGAAAATTGATACTCCTTAGGAAGGAGAGCGTAAATGATAAGAATGAAAGCTGTTCCTACCAAGGTTCCATAGAACATAGATTTCACTTTAATAGGAGTGTCGTAAGTACCTGAATATAAGTTTGAAACAAGCCATATAATTGTGTATGCAGGAAGGGCTGTGTTTAATATGTTTTGAGGGAAATAAATTTCTTCTGCAATCCACAATTTTGTCATCAAGTTCATACCTACAAGTAATGCAGTAAAATCTATTGCAGTCAAAAAGATACGTTTTAAGAAACGACTGAGAATCGCAAGACCAGCCCTAAAGAATATCGCTAGATTGATTAGTAATGAAAAAGTTTTTGCATTTTTTTGAGAAAAATGTTTCTTCGCAAAAATCACCATGGCTCGATAGAAGACAAAAACATAGTTGATACTACTTTTCTTTGTACTTTCTCCTTTGTAATGTATAATTTGTGTCTTCGGAAAATAATAGTTTTTATATCCTCCTTTAATTATCCGATAGGAAAGGTCGATGTCTTCCCCATACATAAAGAAAGTTTCGTCGAGCCACCCGACTTTATCTAGCGTTTCTTTACGCATGAACATGAATGCACCACTTAATACTTCAATTTCATTGATTTCATGTTCATCTAAATAGCCCAAGTGATATCTTCCAAATATTTTGTTTTTTGGGAATATTCTTGAAAGTCCAAATATCTTGTAAAATGCTACAGCAGGAGTGGGGAGTCCTCGCTTACTTTCAGGCAAAAACTTACCTTTTCCGTCAATCATTCTCACACCTAAACCTCCGCCTTCTGGATGATTATCCATGAAGTTGATACATTTTTGGAAAGTATCTTCTTCCACAACTGTATCTGGGTTTAATAAAAGTATATACTTTCCTTTTGCTTGCTCAATTGCTTGATTATTTGCTTTTGAAAAACCAACGTTGTTTTTATTAGCAATTAGCTTCACTTGAGGAAACTTTTCTTGCACCATATCTACAGAACCGTCAATAGAGTTGTTATCTACTACAAACACTTCTCCATTAATATTCTTAAGCGCAACGAAAACCGAGTTTAAGCATTGCTCAAGAAAATACTCTACGTTATAATTAACGATGATAATAGATATGCTAAGTTTATTATTTTCCAAGTTTATTTGAACAAGTTAGTAACATTTATTGAATAGCTATGCATGAAATTTCTACAGGTACATCTAGTGGAAGTTGAGCTACTGCAACAGTTTCACGTGCAGGAGGCTGCTCTTGAAAGTAACGCGCATACACTTCATTTACTTCCGCAAAATCATCCATAGATTTAAGAAAAATTGAGCACTTTACTACATCGCTCATTTGAAAACCTGCCGTTATGACCAGCGATTTTATATTTTCCATAACTTGCGTAGTTGCTTCACTGATACTGTCAAGTTGCAATTCACCAGTTTTCGGATCTATCGGAATTTGTCCGCTCACAAATAAAGAGTTTCCCTTAACCACAGCTTGGCTATACGGGCCTATTGGTGCTGGAGCATTGGGAATAGAAACTATTTTTTTCATCACTTTCGTTTTGAGTTAATCTTTTGCACTTTCAATTAATAAATCTAGAATTTGAACAGCAGCAGATGAGATTTTAGAACCAGGCCCAAAAATTCCAAATACTCCCGCATTATATAAGAAATCATAATCTTGTTGAGGTATTACTCCTCCCACAACAACCATGATATCACCTCGATTTAACTTTTCAAGTTCTTGGATTACTTCTGGGACAAGTGTTTTGTGTCCTGCAGCTAACGAAGAAACTCCTAATACGTGCACATCGTTTTCCACGGCTTGCTTGGCTGCTTCTTTTGGCGTTTGAAAGAGTGGGCCTATATCTACGTCAAAACCAATATCTGCAAATGACGTAGAAATTACTTTCGCTCCTCTGTCATGTCCGTCTTGTCCCATTTTAGCCACCATGATTCGTGGTCTTCTTCCTTCTAGCTTTGTAAACTCCTCAGTTTTTGCCTTAGCTATATTAAAATCCTTATCTTCCATAGATTCGTTTGCATATACACCGCTTATTGAACGGATGGTTGCACGATAACGTCCAAATGACTTTTCCATTGCGTAAGAAATTTCACCTAACGTAGCACGTTCTCGAGCACATATTACAGCTGCTTCAAGTAAATTACCCTGACCTGTTTTAGCTCTGTTTTCAAGTTCTAGTAAAGCAGCTTTTACCTTTTCTTCATTTCTGTGCGCTCGCAACTCTTCGATTCGTTTTATTTGTGATTCACGAACTTTAGTGTTATCAATCTCGAGAATGTCAATTGTTTCCTCGTTTTCTAATTGATATTTATTGACGCCGATTAAAATATCTTTACCTGCATCAAGTCGTGCTTGTTTTCTTGCAGCTGCCTCTTCAATTCTCATTTTTGGAATACCCGTTTCTATAGCCTTTGCCATTCCACCTAGTCCTTCTACTTCCTCTATTAACTTCCATGCTTCTGCAACTAACTCCTCCGTTAGTTTTTCAACATAGAAGCTTCCTCCCCAAGGATCTATAAAATCTGTAATTCCGATTTCATTTTGAAGATAAATTTGTGTGTTTCTTGCAATTCTAGCAGAGAAATCTGTAGGTAAAGCTATCGCTTCATCTAAAGAGTTCGTGTGTAGTGATTGCGTTCCTCCAAACACTGCTGCTAACGCTTCAATACAGGTTCTTGATATATTGTTGTATGGATCTTGCTCGGTTAAGCTCCATCCAGAAGTTTGACAATGAGTTCGTAAAGCCATTGATTTTACATTCTTAGGATTGAAATCACTGACAATTTTACTCCAAATTAAGCGACCTGCCCTCATTTTTGCAATTTCCATAAAATGATTCATTCCAATACCCCAGAAAAAGCTTAAACGAGGAGCAAAGTCATCAATATTAAGTCCAGCTTCAATTCCTGCACGCAAATATTCTAAACCATCCGCAAGGGTGTATGCTAATTCTATCGAAGCAGTAGCACCTGCCTCTTGCATATGATATCCTGAAATTGAAATAGAGTTAAATTTCGGCATGTGCTGAGAGGTGTATTCAAAGATATCAGAAATGATTTTCATAGAAGGAAGTGGTGGATATATATAGGTGTTTCTCACCATGAATTCTTTAAGTATATCATTCTGAATCGTCCCAGAAAGTAATGATTTGTCTACGCCTTGCTCTTCAGCAGCAACTATGTAAAATGCCATAATTGGAATAACGGCGCCATTCATCGTCATGGACACAGACATTTTATCTAAAGGAATTTCATCAAATAAGATTTTCATGTCTAAGACAGAGTCAATGGCTACCCCAGCTTTTCCTACATCACCTACCACGCGTTCATGATCTGAGTCGTAACCTCTGTGAGTTGCTAAATCAAAAGCTACAGACAATCCTTTCTGACCTGCTTTCAAGTTTCTTCGATAGAAGGCATTGGATTCTTCGGCTGTAGAAAAACCAGCGTATTGACGAATTGTCCATGGTCGCGCAGTGTACATTGTCGAATATGGACCTCTTAAATAGGGTGGAATTCCAGAAACAAAATGTCGTAAAGGTGAGTTTTCAATATCTTTATTTTGATAAAAAGAATGCAAATCAATTTTCTCAGCCGTATCCAGTGTTTTGATTGGTTGTGCAGAAGGGCTTTCTTTTGCTGGTGTGGGTGTAATTTGACTAAAGTCTATCTTTTTCATAACTATTTTTCGATTTTACAGTCCTTTTCTAATATTAAAGGTTGACCAAAGGGCGTGGTTTCCGTAATCATCCAAGAAGTGGTGATTTTCTCTTCATTATAATACTTATTTACTCCAATTAAGACCGCTTCTTCTTTTTCTATAAGCTGTATTCTCTTTTGGGCAACTCGTTGAATTTCTTTATTTAAAAATGATAGTCCTTCCTTTTCAACTTTTAGGAAACATTCCCATGCTTTTGTATAAAGCTTTTGAAAAAGATTTTCTAAAATATAAGAACCACCTGCAGGGTCGATTACTTTATCCGCATAGGATTCTTCCTTTAATAGTAATGCGATGTTAACACCCAGACGTTGTGCTTTCTCTTTTTCCTCAAGACTGTCATTTGACCAGTCATTATATGCTCGAATAGTCAATTCATCTACACCTCCTAGCACAGCACTTAAAGCTTCAGTAGTTTGCCTTAATAAATTGTTGTGTGGGTCTTTTAATGATTTGTTTAAAAATCCTGTTTCTGCTTCAATAGAAGGTAACGCAGAAGTTTTGTTCTTGGGCTTATATTCGTTTACAATAACACTGAATAAAGCTCTGAAAACCCTGAATTTTGTGATTTCAAATAAATAATTACTTCCTATTCCGAATTGAAACTTAAGCTGACTTGCAGCCTCATCGATTGTCATTCCATTCTTCATGAAATCAAAAAGTGCTTCATGTCCAAGGTGTAATGCATAGGCGATTTCTTGAATTACATTTCCGCCTGCATATTGTACGTCAATCGCTTTGATGAGTCTGTTTTTTGCGTTTTTTATAAGTCCGAAGTTTTCTTCTCCAGTATTAACTGCTGTAATGTTTAGTTTTTTATTTTTTGTGAGTTGATTTAACCATTCCCATTGCTCTTTTAGTGAGTAGTGAAAAGTAGTGTGAATATGTTCAAAACCAATGTCTTTTGTGAGTTCCTCAATTTCTTTTACTGAAAATTTCTGTAAATCAATTTTTAACCCTGTCGCTCCATTCATTAGAAATTTCAGGGCGTAATTGTTCATGTTTTTTGGTGTATCTAAAGGAAGTAAAACTGTATTCAACCAATCGTTATTATTAATGTGGCCTCCTCGAGAAAAATCACCTTCTCCAGGCTGTGAAGGCAGGTGAGTTAAATCTTCGATAAACCCATAAGATGAATAATCAATTTCTTCGATGGGGTGGGTTTTGTGTAAAGATTCTTTGACACTCCTTCCCTTAAGTTCTTTTTCCACATGAGAAAGCCATTCTTCTTTTGTGGTTGAAGGAAATTTATTGTAGAAATCACTCATATTTATATTTAATTCCAATTTTTACCAAAAATAGAAATTTTTTATCAAAGTATTTATTGAATTGTTTTTCCTTTGTTGTTTTTTCCAAGAGTGGAAGGGGGTAAAAGAATTGAAAATTTGTGATATATTATTTTATTTAAAGTTACAAAGTTGATAATCAAAAGATGGGCTTAGATGTGCGCTATTCGTTATTGTATTTACATTTCGACGTATTTAACTCCATAAGACTTTTATAATAAACAATCCACTTCTTTGAGTATGTATGCAACCTATTTTGTATATTTTTCGTTATTGTATTAAATTAAGATAGGAAGAGAAGATTATTATATTTCCCACTTTTGGGTTCAATAATTGATAAGAGATATGAAAAAAATTAAGTTGACGCTACTATGCTTTTCTAGTATATTTCTAGGATATACGCAAATACTTTATTCAGATGGAGCGACCATACAAATAAATAATGGAGCTATCCTTTATTGTAACGGTGGTGTGTCTTTATCCAATACAACGCAATTAGTGAATGATGGCGAATTGACTACTACAAAAAATTCGACATTAGCTCAAGCAGGTGATTTTTATATTGATGCAGGAACAACAGTGTCAGGAGACGGACTGTATTATATAGAACAAGATTGGATAAACGACGGTTTTTTTAATGGAGATGATAGTGAAGTGATCTTATATGGAAACACACAACAATTTATTACTTCTAATAACAATACTGTTACAGTTTATAATCATTTGACTTTAACTGGAAATGGAATGGGCATTGACCGACAAAAAACTTTATTAGCTATTGATGCGTCAACTGGAGTTTCGGGAGTGTTAAATTTAAATGACAGGGAACTTCACACTGATGTTCATAATTTTTATGTAATAAATACAGATCCTAATGCTATAATTAATTCAACTTCATACGAAGATGAAGGTTTTGTAAGTAGTGTGGGTAATGGTTTTTTAGTTAGAAGTACGAATCAAATTGACAGCTACTTCTTTCCAGTAGGTTCTAGTGATGTTGAACGTAGGTATAGACCTGTTGTGATTTATCCTAGTGTGAACATAGATCAAACTTTTTCTGTTAGAATGAACAACTATTCAGCTGAAATTGATGGTTATAGCTTAAATCAACGCGAAGAAATAGTAGGAGAAGTAAATTCTTTATTTTATCATAGTATTGAAGGTTCACTTCCTGGTGTTCAATCAGATTTAAGAGTTTATTATTTACCCAACAAAGATGACGACTGGGAAAGCATTGGAAATTGGAACAATCACTTTCAAGAGTGGAGAGATTTAGGAACTTCTATGGCGCAAAATCATGGTAATTATACTTCATTAGTTCACGAAAACTGGACTTTGTCTAATGACAATAGTGCATATGCATTAATTAATAATAAGTTTCCATTTATTATTCCAAATGTTTTTTCTCCGAATGGAGATGGAGAAAATGATTACTTCTATATTACCGCTACAGGACTTGACGATTATGAGTTGATGATTTTAAATCGTTGGGGTAATGTAGTTTTTGAAAGTAGTAATCCGAATGAAGGATGGGATGGAACTTTTAATGGTACGCCTTGTACAGAAGGAGTATATTTTTATAAATTGAAGGGTAAGCAAAAAAATAAAGAAATAAACGAACATGGATTTCTTACCTTGGTTAGGAATTAAATCCTAACTAAAATCCACATTTAATCATTAAACTATTAAAACTTATGAGAAAACTACGAAGAATACTATTACTGTGTACATTCTTGGCATCAGTTTCTATGTATGCTCAAGATAATGTAGGGATAGGAACAACGAACCCTGATCCTAGTGCTGCACTAGAGGTTGAGTCAAAAGAAAAAGGAGTATTGGTTCCCCGAATGACTACTGCAGAACGTAATGCAATTGTTGCACCTGCAGAAGGACTTTTAGTGTATGATATTGATGAGGATTGCTTTTTCGTTTTGTACTTTTATCATTTATGGTCAGGAGGAAGCTAAATCACCAAAAAAAGAAAAACCTGAAATAGTAAATGAAAATGCTGTGAATGTGAAAACAGAGGAAAGTGAAGAGGTAAAAGAGGGCGAAGAAAAAGTAACTTTTGAGAGTCCTGAGCCTCAAATCAAACGAAACCCAAGGATAAATAGAGAAGAGAGAAAGGAGAAAATAGTCATTGAGAGTCCAGA